>Ga0209183_1000246_pt1 | contig 24912 bp, 31 predicted proteins | sample LHCtaG_2_FD_184120 | JGI IMG/M metagenome (GOLD analysis project Ga0209183, IMG submission 184120) | Hot spring microbial communities from Little Hot Creek, USA to study Microbial Dark Matter (Phase II) - LHC4sed_replicate (SPAdes)... | ecosystem: Environmental > Aquatic > Thermal springs > Hot... | reverse complement strand
GTGTTCGATGCTCCTACTGTAGTTCCGAAGCAATCATCAGATGAGCATGATATAGGCATGTATATCAACGTTATCGCTGCAAGGTTCGCCTCAGAGCCTTCAATGATAAGACTGGGACTATCTCCGCCTACTCTAGGATTTCCTTGAATGAATGGCTATTCCTCTCATACCTCTTAGGATGCATCCACATATCCATCCTGAAGGCTTCAAGAGAGATTGAGCATAGCTATGGCATCGCCTATCGCTCAACCAGGAAGATAATGTATGCAATCCATAGGTATGGTGGAAACTCAGGGAGATCCAAGGAAGACTTCAAGAATCATAGAGATGGATGAGGCCTACATCACGGCTAGTTTGAAGAGGAGGGGAGCCATGATAGGATCTTACGTCTTGGAAGGAAGCCTAGGCGTAGGGGTTTGAAGGCTAAGCCTAGGAGAAGCCTCTGGAAGAATGATAAGCTCCCTATCCTCATCCTAGTTGAGCGTGGAGGGTTGGAGCTCTACATTCCATCAATAGATGTTAGAGGAGAAACAATCGGCAGGATAGCTTCAAGGCATGTGGAGCAAGGCTCCAGAATCTACACAGATGGTTTCCCATTCTATATAATCCTCCAAAGCCTTGGCTTCAGCCATGAATGGGTGAACAATTCTGAAGATGAATATGCTAGAAGAGATGTACACGTCAATAATTGTGAGAACAGGGCATCCCTCTTAAGACCATGGCTGGGTTGTCCACAGAGGAGTATCCAAGGATAACATTAACGTATACTTAAGCTTACTCTATTTCCAGAGAACCGCAAGCCAGCTCCAAAGCCTCCAGAAGATCAAGCTCATAGTAAAGGCCTAAACCCTCACCAACAACATCTCGATTAAGAGCGAATTTAGTTTATAGGTAAGCTGGATACATGCTTTATAACCGAAGCTTAATATATTGTTAAGGTTTATGTTTTGTTTAGATCGTATATGTGGCTCTCGAGGTGGCTTGGCGAGTGCTACTCTAAGCTTTACGTGAGGTTTGGTTTAGAGTTGTTTACGTTTTCTGAGGCTAGGGATTTTTTGTTGTTTGATGAGAATAAGCTTTCCGTTGCTTTTAGCAAGCTTCATTCTAAGCGGGTTCTGCTTGTCTTCGATCGTGGAAGGCCTAGGCTTTACAGGCTTTTAAATCCTGAGAACTTTCTTCTTCTAGCTTCTGGAGTTGTGAAGAATGTTGACAGAATCATTTCTGAGCGTTATCTAAAACTAATACTTGATTGTCTTAGAGTTCTCTTGAAGACTGTAGATTTGGAGTCCTTCGCCGTTTATGGTTCTGTAGCCCGTGGATCTGCATCTCAATCCAGTGATGTTGATATTCTACTGGTTTCAGATTCGCTGGATGAGAGTTTGGGGTCGAGGATGGAGAAGCTGTATCATGTAGAGGGGATGTTGGAGGAGGAGCTTAAATGGCTTAGGAGGCACGGTGTATACTCATCCCTTAGTTTCTATCCTTTAAGGAGGGGTGAAGCTCGAAGGCTCCCCCTACTCTTCTTAGATTTAACGGAGGAGGCTGTGATCCTTTATGATAGGGGTAGCTTTCTCGAGACTATCTTACTGGATCTTAAGAGGAGGCTGTTGAAGCAGGGTGCGAAGCGAGTGATGATTGATAAGGAGCGTTGGTACTGGGATTTAAAGCCGGGCTATAAGCCTGGTGAAAAAATTGAGCTTGCTTAAGATTGCAAAGTCTTATCTTCGCCAAGCTGAAGCTAGGCTTGAAGATGCTGAGGATGCTCTTCTAGAAGGAAATTATCCGTATGCGGTGAGGTTGAGTCAAGAATGCGTTGAACCATCTTTAAAAGCAGTTTTAAAGGCTGTTGGAATAGAGTATCCCAAGATACATGATGTTTCAGACGTTCTAGTTGACATTGAGGGTAGGTTTCCAGAATGATTTAGAGCTGAACTGGAGTTTCTACGTGAATCAAGCAAGATTCTCGTCAAAAAGAGGGAAATAAGCTTATATGGAGGTGAAGAAGCTTTCCTGTCCCCTGAGGAGGTCATAAGTAAGAGGGATGCAGAGGATGCTACGCGAAGAGCAGGTAAAACACATGAATTATGTAAGAAGCTCATTGACTCTCTTAATATGGATTGACGTCCAGCTTTAAAATAAACCTGTGAAAAACTATTCAGCAGAGTTGGTGTTAACATGATGACCGTCGAAAACGTACCTATTAAGGTCGCTAAATCCCTAATTAATGCCAACCCGGCTGAATAAGGCATGCAACCTCCGGGATCCTCTTCCTTTTTGAATCTCACATAGAGAATTGAAAGGTTTGCCTCTCTCAGGTTCTCACCGAGTACGAGCTTCCTAGCCTGCTCAAATCTCAAAAGAGAATTGAAAGATGCTATTCGTATCTCGGTATTTTTGAGCATTCTAAGTCTCTAAAGCTAGATAGAGATAGCTTCTATGAAGTTTGCGATTACATTAGAACTGGTAGGGAGCAAACATTGCACAGTATAATTCCTCGTGTAGTTATAGAAACATACGATAAAGAAGCATCTTTAAGAGAAAGAACAGACTATTGGCCCCATTCTATGAGCAACTCATCAGTACTTTAAAGAGGATATATTCTACTCCGTCTGGTGAGCCTATAGATGTTTCAGTTGATGAATTAATGGGTTTGTATGATTTCCTAGTGCTACAAAATGGTATCTTAGAGTATGAGGTCTTTAGGGTTGTGACTATCTCTGGCTATGCATGTCTACCGAAAATCTCAGTAATTACAATTATTGATGAAGAAAAAAGGTATCCGTGAAGAGGGAGAAGTAGACTTTTTTATTCTAGGAGGTTATAAATTATTTCTCGTAGAAGTATCATTCAGAAGAGATGTTGAAAGATATCTAGAAAAACTTAAGTTTATAATTGATAGACTTGGAGAAAGTATTAGTGGACTCCACTTTGAAAAACATTTGGGCGATGCTGAGAGAGCTAGATAAACATCTTGAGAAGATGCTTGAAGAAGCTATAGATATAGTTAATGTTAAGAAAGTCAAGGTTTACACCAACGAGTATCTTAGAGAGAGCTTAAGAAGAGTTTCAGAAAATGTATCAAGGAAGAAAAATATAGAGATAACAATATTAGATGAACCTGTTGAAACAGTATTCGGGATCATAGTTAAAAATATAAATATGGATAGTCTCTAGAAAGTTTTGAAGCAACTTGAAGGTTATAGTTATTGGTTCTAAGCCGTTTGTTTCAGGTTTTAGGCTTTCAGGTATCGGAGGGATAGAAGCAGGTACACCTGAAGAGCTAATTAAGGAGGTTGAGAAGAACATGCTTAGAGAAGATGTTGGGTTAATCATAGTTGACGAAGACCTTTCCAAGCATGTTAGAGATAGAATAAACAGGATTAGAGCTGAGCGTGCAGTCCCACTAATCTATGAATTATCTGGGATTAGGCTTGAAAAAGAGAAAATAGATTATAGAGCAGCTCTTAGAAAGATACTTGGGGTATAGAGCTAGATGATACTGGTGTATTGAGTATAAATTGTGGTACCAGTATATGGTGTTGGGAGCGTGTAATATTGGTTATGCATGGATTGGAGAAGGTAGTTGATGAGGTTGCTGAGAAGATTATAGAAAGCCTTGATTCTTCTTTTCAAGAATTATCTAGAGATGTTAGAAAGATTGTTGAGAGAGAGCTTGAAGAGACTTTAAGGATTGTTGATGAAATGGTTGAGCAAGCTGAGAAGAGAGGTGAGATGATAAAGTCTAGGATACAAAGCTTAACCCAAGTAAAGATTAGAGGGAAGAAGCTTGAACAACTTGAAGAATGTGTAGATGAAGTAATTAAGAAAGTCTTGGAGATAATAGAGGAGAAAGCAGGCAGAGGAGAACTAGATAGATATCTTGAGAAGATGCTTGAAGAAGCTATAGATATAGTTAATGTTAAGAAAGTCAAGGTTTACACCAACGAGTATCTTAGAGAGAGCTTAAGAAGAGTTTCAGAAAATGTATCAAGGAAGAAAAATATAGAGATAACAATATTAGATGAACCTGTTGAAACAGTATTCGGGATCATAGTTAAGAGTATGGATGGTTCAATAAGCTTCGATAATAGGATTGAGACAAAGCTGGAGAGAATAAAACCACAGATAAGAAAAACAGTGGCCACATTTATATCGTAGAGTGGCTTGGAAATTCTTAATAATTCTAGGAATGATGTTTAATCGAAATGTATAGTCTAGGGGTAAAAAGGAGAAGCAGTGTTATAGTTGAAGGTGTAGAGCGTGCACCTCACCGTGCTCTCCTTAGAGCTTTAGGATTAGTTGACGAAGAATTCTCTAAGCCCTTAATCGCTATAGCCAACTCGTGGAATGAAGTCGTCCCAGGTCATGTTCATTTAAACATTCTTAGTCGGAAGATTAAAGATGGTGTAAAAAATGGTGGAGGCACTCCACTCGAATTCAATACTATAGCTGTATGCGATGGTTTAGCTATGGGTCATGAGGGCATGCGTTTCAGTCTTGTTAGTAGAGAACTAATAGCTGATAGTGTTGAGATAATGATTGAAGCACATAGATTTGATGGATTGATTGCATTATCAAGCTGTGATAAGATCGAGCCTGGGATGATGATGGCTGTGGCCCGCCTCAACATACCATCGATATTCTTGAATGGTGGACCAATGTACTCAGGGAGACTCGGAGATAGGAGACTAAGCACAGGAGACGTATTTGAAGCGGTTGGAAGATACTCTGCGGGAAAGATGACCCTTGAAGAATTAAAGCTTATCGAGAAGTATGCTTGCCCAGGTCCAGGATCATGTGCTGGATTGTATACTGCGAATACCATGGCTATACTCTTTGAAGCTCTTGGAATGATGCTTCCGGGAGCTTCAACTATTCCTGCCTTAGATTCTAGGAGGCTTGAAGCAGCATATAAGACAGGATTAACGCTTATGAATATGCTTGAAACAAGCTTAAAACCTCTAGACATACTTACATTTGAAGCATTTGAGAATGCTATTGCAGTAGATGCGGCTATGGGCGGGTCAACAAACGCTATCTTACACTTACTAGCTATAGCTAGGGAAGCAAAAATAAAACTAACATTAGAAGACTTTGATAGAATAAGTAGGAAGACTCCGTACATTGTAGACTTGATACCTGGAGGTAGACATCCTGTAGAAGACCTTGATAAGATTGGGGGATTACCAGTAGTAATGAAGAAGCTTCTAGATGGAGGTCTCATAAATGGTGAAGCATTGACAGTAACAGGGAAAACGGTTAAAGAAAACCTAGAGGATTTTAAGCCTCCGGTAAGAGAGACAGGAGAAGTAGTTAGAGAACCTAGTAGCCCAATATCTAGGCAGGGGTCCATAGTAATCTTAAAAGGTAACCTAGCACCTGAAGGAGCAGTAGTAAAGATAAGCGGTGTAAAGAACATATACCATAAAGGTCCAGCGAAAGTCTATGATTCAGAAGAAGAAGCATTTAATGCAGTAATAGATAAGCAGATAGAAGCTGGAGACGTAGTAGTAATCAGGTATGAAGGACCACGTGGAGGACCTGGGATGAGAGAGATGCTCTCAGTTACAGCAGCTATAGTCGGCCAAGGTCTAGGAGATAAAGTAGCATTAGTCACAGATGGAAGATTCTCAGGGGCCACGAGAGGCTTAATGATTGGACACGTATCTCCTGAAGCAGCAGTAGGCGGACCAATAGCAGCTCTAAGAAATGGAGATACTATTACCATAGATGTTTCAAGCAGTAGTATTAACGTTGAGTTAAATAAGAATGAGGTAGAGAAGAGGCTTTCAGAATGGTCTCCACCAAAACCGAGATACACCTCCGGGATACTTGCTAGATACGCTAAGTATGCTCTTTCAGCATCTCTTGGAGCAGGCCTAGAATAGCTCTATTCAGCCTCATTTATAGTCTATCGCTCTACACCTCGCATATTTTATGGTTACAGTAAAAATGCCTCCATAGCATAACCCGTTAATATCTCTCAAAGTCTTCAGCATCTATGATTGCATGGCATTGGCTATTCAACCCTTTCATCCCTAGCCCAACCATGTAAACACCTTCCTCACACATGGTTATCGGCTACTGGTTAAGCGTAACCAACAATAAACATTCTAGCCCAAACTATTACGTATTCTTGAGCCTCTCTTCTAGGCTTGCTCAGCCTCAACCTACACCTCGAACAGAACCTAGGCACCGTTAAGAATGCCTCCCTATATGAAGAACAATACCTATAACCCTCATTGTATCTTGGATTCGTCAAGCCTATAAAAAGACTTAAGAAACTTAAATCGGGAACATAATCATCTATCACCCTCTGACCTACATCAATAATCTCTACACATCCATCCCTCCTCTGAACAAGAGCCATAAATCAACATACCTACTTTCTGAGCGATTAAGTAAAAAGGATACTACGCCTCTGGAATATGCATCCTAATAGTTTCATCACATAGTAATGTAACCCCTATACTCCATCCCTCCAAGATATAGCATTGCTTTACACTTCTTGCCCAGGCTGCCTCCAACCCTAATAGTCTATGAGCATTCATCTTAATGTTACCATCACCATCCTGTAAACCCTGAACCTAGCGTAGAAGAGGTTTTCTGATAGCTTTAAGCTATATAGCCCGATATAATGGAGTCTGGCCACATACATGGTATACAATGGTTGAGCATGAATAAATCTCCTATACACTAACATGGAAATGGAAAAATCTGTAGTTGAAGTGGAAGTATATACTTTTCTGCTATCGATTGAATGAATAAAGAAGAATAACCAAGTATAGCATTATTTGCTGATTTTCTTTTTAATCTTTCTTCTTTTCCTCTCCGGCATTACTACTTCAGAGAAGATAATTGCATCACATACCTTCTCTTCATATTCTCTTCCATTCTGAGTCAACTCATCCCACCATTATGATAAGCTTACACCTTCGAGGTCACGTAGCCATTTGGAAGCTAAACCTTTCTGGTTGAGTATTCTGGATAGAGTCTTTACGAACGGCCAGAATTCACGCTTCTGAAAGTATACTGTCTCTACACCGTTCTTGTGGAAAATTTCTAAGACGATGTATCTATACCTTCTATGTGTGATTGAGGTGGGTAATGTTTTACCATAAGCATACCCGTACATCCCGTACCCTATCACTGGTGAGCTTTCAACCTCAGCCTCCCTATACGTTTCAGACCAAGTCTTCACATCTTCAATACCGCTCCAAGGAATAAGTCTTCCTCCAAGAACGATACCTCCATCCACCACTTCAATCCTGGACTTCCTTTCATAAATTAGTAGGGAGGCGGTCAGTACAGACCCAACCACTACACATAACACACTATATACTATTGTGGAGGATGACCAAGTAATAAAACCCATAAGAAAGATTATGCCTGGAAAGATTAATAATACAAGAATTACTAATAGGGCTGTATTGATATTGGAGAGAATGACTGTCTCTTTATTCTCTACCCTTCCACCACGAAAATAGGCTTCACCCATCCATGGAATAAGTCTTCTGCAAAGCAATAAACTTTACAAACATCACGCCCTACAGCATAAACATAAACTATAATGGCATCAATCCAGCATCGATCATATGTTGATGCGGGTTCCTTATCTCTTGCTATGAGCTGGTGATGAAAACGTAAAGGATCTTATCTATAATGAGATGAGTTTACCCTCATCATAGTCCTGCAGTCCTAGATTTAGGAAGGAGGAGACTGATTCTTGATAAGCTCTTACTAACAGTCAATCACTCACGAAACTCTAAAAGAAACTCGATTTATATTATAGAGAAACTTAAATAATCTAGAGATGAGCTCTACTCTGAATAATATGTTAAATGCAATTGTAGATTTTAGCTTATCATCGAGGTTTTTCAAGATACTTAAGTTTATCATAGTCTATACCTCTGTATGTAGGATGTTATCAATCGCTTGAAGCCTTTCTACTCTTTTAGGCTTAGGTAGAAAGGAGACTAAGGTAACACTCCACCCACCATCAACTAACCCGCAAAACTCCATAAACAAAATAAGCAGCAGAAGGCTCAAATATTTTAGAACAACTTCATTCTTTGAGGGTTTTATTAGTCGTAGCTCGATGTACTCTTCCCTTAGCCCTAATTAATTTAACCTCATTATTTATAGGTGTATATTTGGGGTCTGACCCTGGTCAATTTAAAAATAGTTTCTAAATATTTAAATTCTTCTGGGTAAAAGTTCATCGTTGAAAGGGGTACTAGTTGGAGAAGAACTTCTGGGTAAAAGTTCATCATTCTAGGACTGGTGAAGTAGTTGTGGCTGTATGCGATGAAGAGCTCCTAGGGAGAAGCTTAAAGATTCTCGAGGGATTTTCAGTTGAAGTAAGTCGGGCATTCTATGGAGGGGTACTAGTTGGAGAAGAAGAACTCCAAAACTATCTTAAACAGGGAACAATAATCAATCTTCTAGGAGAACATGTAGTAGAGTATGCTTTAAATCATGGAATAGTCGTAGAGAAGGCAGTTGTGAAGATAAGTGGAATACCTCATGTCCAGATATATGTTTAGAGTTAATCTCCTACAATGAACTCATCTAACTGAGGATAAATAGGTTGAGAATCTGGAGAATATTTTCTGCAAGTATATTATATCTTTAAGGCTCTGGAGAGGGTCATAAGCTCTGGACCTGTTGTTCTTGCTCCAACTATTGCACCCTTACTATTAGCTATTATCCCGCTCCTAACGAATGGAACTCCATCATTAACTGTTCCAGGGATAAATTCTACTTTAAAAAATTCTGAAAGCTTCTCTTCTTCCCTAGATGCTTGTACATGTATAATGCCCCCGTTGTTTGTTACTACTGCTATAGAGCCAACATACGGTCTATTAGCAATCGTTCCCTGAATTACTTCAACCCCAAGCGTATCTTGGATTAATTTTACTTCACGTTTATTAAAATAGCTGCTGACTAGAGCCGCTCTATCATTTGCAAGTATAAGATTACCAGCAGCAGTATACCTACTCTCTAACACAAGGATATTTGAGTCTCTAATTGAGCTCCTGACTTTCTCTAATTCTTCATCTAGAACCATGCAGGAGATCACTAATCCATTACTATTCCCTGCTACCAAAGGACCTATCAGGAAGGAGCCTGCAATAGTTGTTTTTATAATATCTGTCTCTAATGCTTTCTCTATAAGCTTCAGATGCCTAGGTTTTATCTGAGGTGGAACAATACATAATCTATCCGTTGCAGTAGCAAATAATCCTACTTCAGCCGTCCCAAAAAATTCTTCAACATAAATCCCTCGACCGACTAGTTCTTGTCTACCAGCTCTCATGTCATACCTTACCCTAAAACTCTATCTGGTATAGTGTAGAGATGTACGTTCTAGAGATTCCATCTACATCCTCAATCTTTAACCCTAAATCTAGTAATGTATTTACAGATTCTATTGCTCTCTTAGCTGCATAGTAGTCTGGAGTCATTTCAGAAGCTTCAACGAGCATAGATAGGTTATCGAGTCCACGTTCATCAGCTAAGGTTATCAATAGTCCTGCAGCTCCAACTATCTGTCCTGCGTAAACTTTTGCTGGAATCTTCTTGATAGCCCTCATAATAGTTTCAGGACGTGTTGATGATACATATACTTCTCTAACTTCTGAGACTTCTTCCTTACCATATCCACCTAGAGTGATGATAAAGTTTGCTCCTAAATCTACCGCTACATCTAGTATCTTCTCACATAACTCGTACTGTCCATAACTTGATGATGGTTGTGAATTACCGTAGAGGAACAGTATGGGGATAGGTTTCTCGACTAAGTATAAGTCTGCGAATGTAGGTATAAGCCTACCATCCTGAATATATATAAGCGATGGAAAATAAGGTGAATAGAATCTACAGACTCTCTTAGCTTGAAATTTACTCAGCATATAGGCTACGGCAACCTTAGCTACTAAACCAACTCCAGGCAAACCTTCAATCAAGGTGGCTTCGTAAGCATTTAGATCTTCTGCTCCAGGCTCAAAGACTACCTCTGTAACCAAACTTCTCATTCCCTACAGTGGACTAGCTCCCGATATAAGGATTACTCCCTCACTCCCTTTGACAGCTTCCATCATCATCTCTTCATCTACATACTGCATATGCCAGTTCTTCTTCTCAAACCCCTCAATATCATTAAAGTCATCAAAAACCTTTAATGTGAGCCCCCTATAGAATATCCTCTTCTCTCCTTGTTTGATTCTACTGCAATATACACATATAGGTCGTTGTCAAATGCTTTCCCCGCAATCACTACATTGTATCTCGTAGGTTTAAGCTCGTACATCATCCTGTAGAGGAAGCCTATCTTACCTATCATACCCTCTTTACATTTTATGAGATACGTGGTCTACATCCGCTAGAGCTTCCAGCTCCCCATCCCAAACATCCCAGTAAATTTTAGGAATGGTAGGAGACTGAGACCGTATAATTTTGAGTTATATAGGAAGATGGGGGATGCTATAGAGAGATTCTTCGGATAGTTAAACTGTTTAGGAGGATAATCATAAAATATGAGAAACCTGCATTAACGTACAAAGCCTTAACAACAATAGCATCTGTAATCATACATATAAAATATGGAATTTAGAGATGAGTCTGCATCGTTAATCTCTGCTCGTAGGAGTAGGAAGCTGCACATCGAGTTATATGGATACTCTAGGAGGGGTTAAAGGTAAATCCCTGCCAAGGGTGAATACTATTCACAGGTGCATTCTATTCTCTAGGAATGCCTCCGGAATCCATAGGTATAGAAGTATTAAAAAATCTAAGTGAAGAAGAGTACGGTATTCTTAGAGAACTCCATGGACTCCTCTACTAACTATATTTAAGAGTTAGATTACTAATTACTATAGTGCTTTGCTACCGCCTATCTTTAATAAGCACTAAATCAACAATAATGGCGGGCTAGGTTTATCTAGCACATGGCTGATATAAGTTTTTTATGAGAATTACTTATTCTGTATCGGAGAGTAGCCTGATGATTGATTATGGTGTAGATGTATGTTTGAGGTAGTCTCTGAAGACCTGCTCGCTAGGATTGGAAGACTGAAGACGAAGAGTAGTAAAAAGATTGAGACTCCCGTCTTTCTTCCAGTAATCAATCCTCTAGTACAAGATATCTCAGCCAAGTGGATGAAGGAGAACCTTAAAGCAGATATTGTAATAACTAATGCATATATTCTGTATAAGAGGCTTAGAGATGAAGCATTGAAGAATACTGTTCAAGGTCTACTAGGCTTCGATGGAGTAGTTATGACGGATAGTGGGGGATACCAAGTACTCGAATATGGTGAGGTTGATGCTACACCTGAAGAGATAGCTTTATTTGAAGAAGACATCAAGACAGACATAGCCGTACCTTTAGATGTTCCAACAGGGCTAAGTGATAGAAGACGTGCAGAAGAATCAGTAGAAAAGACATTAAAGAATCTAGAAGCAACACTAAGAATCCTAGATAGTAGAGAAGATAAGAATTGTATATGGGTTGGGACTATTCAAGGTGGAGTACACTTAGATTTAGTATCTTATTGTGCAGAGAAAGTAAGAGAAATGGGTTTCGATATTTATGCTTTAGGTAGCCCAACACCATTAATGGAAGGATACAAGTTTAGTAAATTATTCGAGATGATTATAGCCGCTAAAACATCTATCGAATACGGTAAACCATTACATTTATTCGGCGCGGGTCATCCAATAGTGTTCTCCTTCATAGTTGCTCTAGGTGTAGATATGTTTGACTCTGCAAGCTATTATCTCTACGCTAAAGATGGAAGATACTTTACAGAGACTGGAACAATGAAGTTAGAAAAGATGGATTATCTTCCATGCATCTGCCCTGTATGTTCAAGAACCAGTATAGAAGAATTAAGAGAACTATCTATGAAGGATAGAGTAGATACAGTAGCTAAGCATAACCTCTATGTTTGTTTTAAAGAGATCGCAGAGATTAAGCAGGCCATCAAAGATGGAAGATTGTTTGAGTTGCTTGAGATTAGAGCTAGGAGCCATCCAAACCTCTATCAAGCATTCAAACATATTATGGGTAAAGACGACCTACTAAATTTAATGGAGCAGCACACCCCAATATACTCTCGGCGTGGAATAAACTTGTTCGATGCTTTAAGTTTAAATAGACCAGAAGCTAGACGTGCAGAGAAGAGATTACTAGAAAATATCTTCAAGAAGCGAGCTAGGCGTTACGCTGTACTCATCCCATATACTATGAAGGTGAGTCTAAAGAAGATAGAGAAAGACTTGCTTAAAGCAAGCCTATCGGAATACGACCTACTGCTTTATGGTTCTCCCTACGGTCTAATACCTATTCAGATAAAATATGTCTACCCATTCTCTCAAACAGTTTTCCCCCAAGACTTGGTGTTAGAAGAACGAGTAGTAAATACTGTTATCCAGCAGATAGAAAGTGCAGGTTATAGAGAATTAATAGTTGTAGAAGCTAGAAGCCCACACCTAAGAGAAGCAATAAACAGGGTCATTAAAAAACTCCATGATAAAGATGTCAAAGTCAACCTTACTTCATTAAAATAGTATCTAGCTTGATCATGTAGAGGCCACTCTTCATGCTAATAACAGGATTTAAGAATGCTGGTAAGTATTAGAGATAAATCTTTATCTTACCGGCTTCAGACTAGAAGCCTAGAAGACTGGTTGAAGAATCATTGGAGGTGGTAAGGCCTTAGAATTAAAATTTCTTGGAGGAGCCCAGGAAGTTGGAAGGTCAGCTATACTTGTCAAGGCTGGAGGAGCTAGGATACTCTTAGATTATGGGGTTCAATTAAATGAGCCTGAGCCATTATTTCCATCCCATGTAGCTGCTAGAGACCTAGACGCTATTATAATATCTCACGCTCACCTAGACCATTGTGGCGCAGCTCCACTCTTCATGCTAAATGATGGGGTAAGAATCTACGCTACATCAATGACTTTTAGGATTGCAGATATTCTCCTAAGAGACTTCCTAAAACTCGCAGGCTACTACTTACCCTACGAAGCACTAGAAGTGGAAGAAATGGTCAGGAAAGGAGTTAACGTAATCTATGGTGAGACTATAAGAGTAAAGGATGCCGAGATAAGCTTCATAGATGCTGGACATATTCCTGGAAGCTTCCAAGTCTTAATAAATGCTGATAAAACCCTACTCTACACAGGTGATTTTACAACAATCAAGACTAGGCTTCTAAGAGGAGCGGAACTTGGGCCGGAGGATATAGATGCAGTAATCATAGAGTCGACGTATGCTCTTGAAGACCACCCTGAGAGGAAGAATCTAGAGAGAGAGTTCATTACAAGAATTAAAGAAGTTGTAGATAATGGTGGGAGGGTTCTCATTCCAGCATTCTCTGTAGCTAGATCCCAGGAGGTCATGTGTATCCTAGAAGCATATAATTTTAGAGAGCCGGTCTACCTAGATGGCATGAGCATAAAAGTTCTCGACGTATACCTTGAGATGAGCGATTATATTGATGGGAGACAGCTACTATATCAAGCAGCTAAACACATCAATAGAGTTACAAGTAGTAGGAAGAGGAGGCAAGCACTAAGTGAGCCTTCCGTAATAATTAGCCCGGCAGGTATGCTTAAGGGTGGGCCTGCAGTAATATATGCTGGAGAATTAGCTGAAGATGAGAGATCAGCAATATTCCTTGTTAGCTTCCAGCTTCCAGATACTCCTGGAGCGAGGCTACTGAACGAGAAGAGGCTTATACATGGACAACTAGATATTAAAGTTAAAGCACAGGTTCAACAGTTTAAGTTTAGCTCACATGCTGGTAGAACCCAGCTCCACCAATTCTTAAAACGTCATAGCCCAGATGTTAAAGTATTTACAGTACATGGTGAACCGCAAGCATCAAATGATTTAGTAGAATTCTGTAAGAATGAGCTTAATCAAGAAGCAGTAGCCCCTATTAGAGACCAAGAATATAATGTTTAAAGTTTTCTCAGAGTAGTGTAGGGCTTACTACCTATTAATCTATTATGTTCTTTCATGAAACATCTATTCCAGACTACTGTTAAACCTCCACGTTTAGCTATCTCAACAGCTTGAGGATTGTATATTCCTTCTTGAAGCCATAGTACTTTAGCTTTCTTCTTTACAGCTTCTTCAGCAACTTCAGGTGTATTTTCAGGTCTCCTAAAGACGTCTACGACTTCAACATCTTCTGGAACATCCATCAAGCTTGGATAAGACTTTAGCCCAAGCACTTCATCTACTGTAGGATTCACGGGGATAACCTTGTACCCATGCCTTATCAAGAATTTCGGTACATAGTGTCCAGGCTTCATAGGGTCTTTACTCATACCTACCACGGCGATTATCTTGTATCCTTCCAGGATCTTCTTAATCTCTTCGTCACTTAAACCATCGTGGGGAATACTCATGCTCCTAAATATTTAGGAGACACAATTTAAAGTTTAATACTCAAACATATCTTGAGTAACATGTTTCCTTAAAATGCTTTCTCATAGAAATCAAACGTATGTAAATTTTATGGAGGAACTCAAACAAGGCATAGTTAATATGCTAGGAAAACATAGAAAATACATGGTCATGCTGCTTAAATCAAATGCTGTTCTCGTAGGAAAATATAGAAGTATAGTTGATAATGATAGAGGTCATAGTATTGTTATTGACCTCCCATTTGAGCAGGGAGGAGATGATACAGGTCCAACATCTCTAGAGCTCGCAGTAATGGGCTTAGCAGGATGTATTGTAACGATATATGCGTTAATCGCTGCAAAGAGAAGGTTCAAATTCGATGGAATGAAAGTTGAAGTTGAGGCAGAGAAACCAGATACAGAGAAAACAGTTACTAAAGCAAGAGGAAATGTAACGATATGGGCTGAAGATGAGAGAGAAGCTGAAACGATCTTCAGATTAACTATAGAGAACTGCCCAGTCGGGGTCCTCTTCGAGAAGGCAGGCATATCTCCAGAATGGAATCTGAAAATAGAGAAAACGAAACAATAGAGAGAACAAAAGTTAAAAGAAGAGTAAAACTCAAATAACCATTATCAGAACATACTACTAGCGGCCGTCGTCTAGCCAGGTAGGACACTGGCCCCCCGAGAGAAAGAAACGGAGAAAGCCAGTGGTCCCGGGTTCAAATCCCGGCGGCCGCAACCTCTATACCTTCGAGATAAAACTTTAAAAAGTTTGATCGAGTTTTAAATAATTGAAGAGGCTGCTGTATGTAGTGTTTAATAATTTTCTTGATCTAATTAATCAATTGAGAGAATTAATTAACTCTTATAAGACTGAATTAGAGAAGAGTGAAGCTTTAACTAGATATTGTCTTATTGATCCTTTTCTTAAGATTTGGAGTTGGAATGTAAACGATCCATCCTATGTTAGACCTGAGTATTCTACTGAAGCTGGGAGACCAGATTATGCTCTCCTAATCGAGGGTAAACCATTAATCTATGTCGGAGTTAAAGCACTAGGAAAACAGGAAAAGATCGATCAATATATCAACTACTGTATTACTACTGGAGTCCCATACTTCACAACAACAGATGGTGTAAAATGGGAGGTTTACGATACACATCTACCTAAACCTTTACAAGAAAAGAAGATAGCAGAATGGGATATATTGAAGGATAAACCATATGAGATTATTCAAAAAGCATTTGTAATTTGGAGACCGAATAGAGAGTTACTTCAACCATTACAACCATTATCTGTAAAACATATTGGAGAGAGCCTTAAAAAGGAAACCAAACTCAAAGGGACACCTATAGATGAATTGAAAGCAAAACCTGGACAAGAAATTCCATTTCCATATAAGAAGATAATATTTCCAGATGGTAAACAGCATAGGTTAGAGAGTTGGAGAAGTTTATTGCTAAGCATAGTATCATGGTTAATAGATACAGGCAGGATTAAGAGAGAAGATGTCCCAATAGCTACTCCAACAAGCAGGAAACGATATATTCTCAATACTGAGCCTAAACATAAAGATGGCACATCCTTCAAGGATTCCAAGAAACTGGAACCATACTATGTTGAGGCAAACATAGGCAGTAGGACAACTATTAAGTGGTGCCTCTATCTTCTTAAGAAATACAATGTTAATCTTTCTAACGTTCTTTTACAATAGTTCATCTAGAAGTATTTTCTTAAAATAAAAATAGAAGAATGGTGTTGAAGGTTTCTAGTTGTTTACTTTGCGTGGATCTTTCTTGATCCGTATTTGATCTTTACTCCTCTACGTGTTATCCATGCTATGAATGTGTATAGTGTTATTATTGATAGGTATGCATTATAGAATATGTAGAGTGGTAGATAAAGAAGTAGAGATGTCTTACCATGATATCTATAGAATGCTAGTGGGATTGCTCTACTGACCAAGAATATTGTGAAGCTCATCAAAGCATATGGTAGAAAGTATGATAGATACGCTTGGCCAAGAACTATCCCGAGAAGTGGTATCGAGAAAAGTATAATCATCGAGATAGGGGTTAGTATATATCCTAGCCAAGCCCATATAACCCATGGGTCTCTAAGAGCCCATTTATGAATTCTTATTGTTTGGAGTACTCCGTAAAGCCATCTTATACGTTGTTTCGTAAAAGCAGAAAAGCTCTTAGGCGCCTCAGTAAAACTCACGGCATCTACTTCTTGACCAATCTTCCAATCCTGCTTTCTAACCTCAAAAGTATAATCAGCATCTTCAGTAATTGTTCTATCTGATACAAGATTACCCTCTACAGCTTCCTTCCTATATATACATCCAGCTCCAGGACATATAATAACATTTCTACTCATTGATTGACCATATCTAACTATTAATTGTTCGAAGAGATACTCTATCGTCTGTAACTTCGTAAGTACGCTTCCATCGTTAGATATTGAAACCATTGAGGCAGCTGCACCTAGTTTCCTATCATTGAATAATGGAAGTATCCTTTCAATATTGTCTGGAGCCAAGATTGTATCTGCATCCATGTGATAAATGTATTCTCCACCTGCAATTTTCACTCCAGAATTTAATGCTGCAAACTTACCTAGATTCTTTTCGTGTCTAATAAGCTTAACCCTCCCACTATTTTCTTTAACATACTCTGAGACTATCTTTGAGGTGTTATCTGTCGACCCATCATCAACTACTATGACTTCCACATTTGGATATGTTTGATATAATACTGATTCGACTGCATCTCCTATAGATGCTTCTTCATTATATGCAGGTATTATTACTGAAACTTTTGGAAGATATCCACCGTTAATCATCTCATATATATCTGGGGGTAGGCGACGTCCGTCTTCATTATTCTTTACCATCAATAGGAACGCTGCAAACGATAGCGAGATTGCTAGATAACCTATCCAAGTAATAATGTTTACTGGGAAGTAGTAGATTAATAGAATACCTATGATAGCTATTCCTATAGGGATAGCGAATACTGGCGCATTCTCACTGTATCTTCTACTAGTTCTACCTAATACAGCATATGTAGTAAAGAAAGTTGTTGGAAGAACGAATGTAACTAAGAAAGCTATCCATGAAATACTTATCAATGTTGTAGCCCATGATGGAGCATTAGACACATCTATTTTAATGAAGCCATTTATCAAAGATGGCGAAAAACTCAAAAGAACAGTTGTTATTACTGCAAAAACAAAGGCTATAAACTTTTTAAAAATAGACATATAGCTCAACTCAACTTTTCTTACCCAACAGTATCTCCATTACAATAAAAAACATGTATAACAACCCAGTTGTAAGTTAACATTTCTACAATATTTGACTCAATTATTAGATTATATGCTATTCCAACAATTGGATGCAAGAACTTACTGAGAAAATAAAATTACTCAGAATTACACTAGTGCTTAAACATCTAGTAGATTATTATCTAGCTGTTTAGCCAATTAGAATAAGAGTAGGAAGTTAAGAAGAAAACAGTTTAATGAGTTTATTGTATACAGTTGGGAAAAGCTAAAATATTGTTAGATAATGATACTTAATCGGCGGCCGTAGTCTAGTCTGGTAGGACATCCCTAGAGACCTATAACCAGCCTGCCACACGAGTAGATAGGACGAAGCTGGTAGTCCCGGGTTCAAATCCCGGCGGCCGCAAATAATCTACATTACTTGAATAAATAAAAAATGGATATGTTTATTTTATCTGAGAGAATTCTTCATGCTCTATCTTTATGTGTTCTGCTAGTATACTGTTCATTTGTTCATTTACATTCTCTGCTCTTTCTCTTAACTCCCATTCTTCTATCTTCATGTATCTATAGTCGTCTAAAGCTTTACGGAGTTCTTCTAGTAGAAGGTTTAGTCTTCTATGATCTTCCATAAGCCTCATAGTTAGATGTAGTTTCCCTCTCTCGTTTAGATCTGGGTAGAGATAACTCTCTTCTTTTAATTCATGAAGCGTAAACTTAGACATGAACAGAAACATTTTAGAGTATAGATCTGAAATATCTTTGTAGGCTTCATAGAAGCTTTCTTTACTCCTTGGTCTCTTTTCATCTATCTCTCTTACCCTAAGGATTAGCTGATTAAGTGATTTCCATTCACTTAACAGGGAATCATGTTCAGAGAGAACTTCTTTAGCGAGGTCAACCAACTTCATAACTTGCCCCCCACATTACGCTTTTTACAGCTTTCGGAATTCCTGGTCTTCTATCTTTATATGTTCTGTTACTACATTTGTTATTTCCTGATGTGTTTTAAGAATTTTCTCAACTAAGTCTTTTGCAGAGATTTTTTCAAATCTATAGTCTTCTAAGAGTCTCCTCATATTCTCAAGTAATTCATCTATTCTCCTATGATCGTCTAGTAGTCTATGCACTAGAGATTCTTTCCCCCTCTCAGCCATTTCTGTGAAGACGAATCTTTCTTCTTTTATTTCATGGACTTTAAACTTAGAGACAAATAAATGAGATCTTCCAAAGAGGTCCGTTAAAGGTTTTAGAAAACCGTATTTTTCTTCTTTAGTTTTTGGTTCTTCACGTTTAACTTCATTGATTATCTTTTCTATGTCTCTCCATTCAGCTGTCAAAGTACCATGTTCAGCGATTAGCTCATCGATAACCATTCTCAAACTCATATGAATTATTATATGTTAAGCTGGTAAATTAGGTTCGTCTAATTACACATTAACATGTAATAAATATAAATATATTCGGTGTCTCGTTCTTACTTTATTGTTTACAATGTAAATTCAAAAATCTAATATAGTAGAGATTACACATGATACCGAAATGGAAGAGGTTAAGTTTAAGCGTAAGGGAGAACTACTGAAAGACGAAGAAGGAAATCTTCTGCTCGTAAACGAACTCAATGAAGCATACAGGGTTGATGAGATCGTAGCATACATCTGGAGCATATGTGAAGGAAAGACATTTGATGAAGTAGCTTCAGAGCTTGCTAGTCAAGGGGAAGTAGATGTAGAAGAAGTAAAACCACCATTACAGGACCTTATATCAAAACTAAGATCTGCATCATTAATTGAGTAAACATGTATGTTGAATTTCTAGTATAACTACTCTCCTTTATGCATATAAAGCATCGAATAAGTCCTTATGGGCTAGTTTATGTTGTTATCCCTGTCTTTAAATATTATTTATACGTAGTACTCACTACTAGGATGATCTTTCGTGTTAGTCCATGACATAAGGATGATATGAGAGTTAATCAGACTGAATTTTTAAGATGATGACTACACCGTTACAAATATTATTTTCTATCATATTCCTGAAGGATTACAGGATAGCTTTCCAGTGGAAGATGGCTTCCAGTAGGTATGATTCCAGTTTTGTTATTAGTTAAATTTTATATAGCGTTAGATTATAGTTTTTAGACGTATGGGAAAGAAAGGACGAGAAGTAGTAGAGAAAGCTGGTCTGAAAGTTGATGAACTCATTAATATGTTGAAGAAAGCTTATGCAGATGAATGGATAGCATTTTACTACTATACTCTACTAGCTAAGATTGTTAAGGGGCTTGAATCCCCAGCGATTGCAAGTAAGATAGAAGAAATAGCTAAAGAAGAACTTGAACATCAAGCAGAATTAGCAGATAGAATTATCCAGCTTGGAGGAGAACCTCCTAGAAGATTTGAAGAACTTGTAAAGATAGCTAACTGCCCATATGTTACTATACCTGAAAATGTTGGAGATTTGAAGGCTGTAGTTAAAGCGATTATAGAAGCTGAAGGATGCGCTATCGAAGTTTATACTAAGATTTTTAACTGGCTGATGAGTATAAAGAATGATCCTGTAACATTCCACATCGTTAGACATATACTTCAAGAAGAAGTAGAACACGAAGACCTCTTCGAAACAATACTAGGTGAATAACATCCCATAAATATTTTTTATTGTTCCTAATTAAACAAACAATTACACATGTTTTCCCTAGATATTCTTTTGATCGCTGTTGTACTTAGCCTAGCCGTAATAATCTATACCATGGGTGGATTTGGTGGAGGTTCAATATTTCTAGCAATATTAATACTCTCAGGTTTAGCACCTTCTCAAGCAGCTATTGGTAGTCTATTATTCAATATATTTGGTACTGGAATGTCATTTACCCGGTGGAGAATACATCTGGAAAAGAAGCTTACTTTATTTGTAATTGGCTCAATTCCATTTTCATTTATCGGTGGAGTACTATCTCTCACAATCTCAGAATACATTCTTAAACTAGTGATGGGGCTGGTTATAGCAGGTTCAGGTTTATTCATACTAATTTCTAGAAAACCTCTAGCAAATGTAAGAGTAAACATTATACATATAGTCCTTATCGGATGTTTAATAGGGTTCATCGCAGGGCTTACAGGCATAGGTGGAGGAGTATATCTTGCACCAATACTTCTGTTAAGCGGGATCTCTAACCCGAAGACGACTGCAGCTACAACAACATTCTTCATCTTCTCAAACTCTCTTGCAGGGCTACTAGCACGTACTGAAAGAATACCTTTAGCATTTCAGACTCCAACATTATTCATACTACTTCCAGTAGTGGTGGTCTCAGCTATGTTAGGAGGATATATAGGTTCAAAAAAGTTAAGCAACGAGAATGTTAAAAGAGTAATCAGTGTAATATTGATTGGGGTCGGGTTATTCATAATCTTCTCCTAACTGCTCTATCTCATTTCGAGTATCCCATACTCTATTATTGTTAAGATTCTTGAAGCAACTATCCAAGCCTCCAGCGGCTGATCCCACATACTTACCACTATATCTGCAACTTTTTTTGTTTCATCTTCAAAGTCTCCTTTGGGGAAGCCTCCAAGCATGATCATAGGCTTCTTATACATTATTATCTTCTCTCCAATCTCACTCCACTTCATCGGTAAACCATTCTCAGATAAAAGTATCTTAACGTCAGGCTCTATTCTATCAATTATATCTCTAAGACTGCCTTCTTCAAGCTTCAATAATACTTGGCCGCCTGATTCTACTACTGGATGCTTGTATAGCTTCTCTATCAAGCCTTTGAACCTCTCATATATTCGGGGAAGCCTTGTAAGAGGGTTAACATATATGATGTGGCCACCTTGCGTTTGTATGTATGTTTCTACGTAGTTTGATTTGTTTAGAGGTGAACCGAGAACTTCTAGTAAGGTGAAATGTGTAATATCTGGTCTACCTCTCTTCCAAGCTTTCTCAAGATTAAGCATAGCTTTATGATGGTAGGACCTATCTAACAGTATTTCAGTCGGCTTCTTACCTCTCCTCCTCGCATATGAGACTACAGCAGGATGATTAGAGATTTCTCTCGGAACAAGCTCTATAGCAGCTTCAACCACTACGAAGTATAGCTTTTCCACGAATATCCCTAAAACATAATGGAGAAGAAGAATAAAATCATAAAATATTAAGGATAGTTTATTTTAATTTAGCTTAGGTAGCTGATGGATTGGTTTCAAGAGAATTGAAGAAGATTGCATTAGATAGGATTGATAGACTCATGAATTTTGCAAAGAGACATGCAGTTGAAAGACCTGAGATTGCTAGAGAAGCCATAATATTAGCTACACGTATAGCCCAGAAGGCTAGAATAAGAATACCTAGAAGATATAAGAGAATGTTTTGTAGAAAATGTAGAACACCGTTCTGGACGCCTAACTCATTCAGAATTAGAGTAAAAGATAGGAGGAGCACACACATAGTAATAAAATGCCTAAGATGTGGATACATCAAGAGAATACCTGTAGAGAAGAAGTCTAAGCCTTTACGTTAGAATTCCAGCTGGAAAACTTGATATAACTATTTTGCATAGAATCATTCATCCAAAGCCTAGAATCATGTATAGGCAACCATAAATAGTTCTAGATGATGTAGCTGTACAATTATTCAACTACAGGTATCCCAGGTAGGCTATAGTATCCTACAAGATCTAATTTGATCTAGATTTAAGATAGATATACTTAATAATAGATTATTGATGTCCTTCTTTTAAGTAATGGTGTCGCCTGTGTCATCGGTTGATGCATGGAAATTGATCGAGAAGATCGCCAATTACCTAAAGGAGAATAAGGTTATTGAGCCGCCTCCATGGGCTATGTTTGTTAAGACAGGAGTCCATAAAGAGCATCCCCCCCAAAATCCTGACTGGTGGTATATTAGAGCTGCATCAATAATGAGGAAACTATACTTGAAAGGACCTATCGGAGTATCAAGATTAAGAACTATCTATGGAGGCAAGCATAGACTTGGACATCATCCACCTAAATTCTCTAAGGGTAGCGGTGCAATAATCAGAAAAATCCTACAACAACTTGAAACAGCTGGATTATTAGAGAAAGCAGATAAGAAAGGTAGAAGACTAACAAGGAAAGGTAGAGAGCTCCTAGAAGAAGCCGCTAAGGCATTAATGAAAGCAGAAGCAAAGAAAGCTTAGCAGCTATTAAACGATCAAAGAACTTTACTGCTTAGCCCTGACTTTTTATCGAAAAAATATTCTATATCAAGTAATCTTTAAACTGTCCTGTGTATGATATTTTGTAGGGTGGGTGGATGGCTATTCCTGTTGATGAAGATGAGCTTGAGAAGATTAGGATGAAGAAGATGATGGAGCTTCAGCAGAAAGCTGCTGAAGAAGAAGAGAAGAAGAGGAGGGAGGCAGAGAAAGCTGCTGCTTTAAGGATTATCCTTACCCCTGAAGCTAGGCAGAGGCTTGCAAATCTACGTCTCGTTAGACGTGAGCTTGTAGAACAACTTGAAGAACAATTGATCAGGCTTGCTCAAGCAGGTAGAATAAATACGCCTATAACAGATGATGTGCTGAAAGAAATATTGAGGAAACTGGATTCAGAGAGAAGGAGAGAGATAAGGATTATTAGGAAGTAAGCCCCTGTCCTTTTAAAGATTCTCTATAGATTACACTCATATACAGGTTTCTCCATAAATTCTAGGAAGAAATGACTATCCGTACTCTTGCTTTAAAGAAGAAGCTATCAAAAGCATTGAAGAGGGCTTGGCCTGTTCCCGCATGGGTTATAGTTAAAACTAGGCGTAGGATTCGAACACATGCTAAGCTTAGACATTGGAGGAGAAGCGGAAAGATAAAGACTTAGGAGGCATACCGGATGAGTGAAGTAGAGATTGAGAGAGAATACGTGGTCCCTTTGAGAGACGCATACGAGACTTCTAGGACTAGGAGAGCTAAGAGAGCTATAAACATAATCAAAGAGTTTGCAAGAAGACATATGAAAGCAGAGGTTGTTAAGGTCTCCAGTAACGTAAATAATCTCGTATGGAGTAAGGGCATGGAGAAGCCGCCGAGAAGAGTAAAAGTTGTTATGAGGAAAGATAGAGAAGGAGTAGTTGAAGTGCTACTTCCAGATGAGGCTAGAGAAGAGAAGAAGGGAGAGAAAGAATAGGTTACATCTCTTTCATCTTCTCAATTATCTTCTCCGCTATCTTCTTCGAGAGTGGTGGAGGGACAGCCTCACCTACTTGGTCAAACTGTCTATCTACTCCACCGTAGAATAAGTAGTCGTCCGGGAAGCTCATGAGCCTGGCTTGGTCTCTAACCGTAAGAAGTCTATCATGGTATGTGTGATGAATCTAGCCTTACCATGTATTGTAGAAGCAATCTCTTTAGGATGCAGCCTAGTCCAATTATATCTTACATTTCCTCTAGAATCTCTAAACCTATATAATGATTAGCCCCATCTAAGCTTCCTAATCTTTGATAACCGGGTTCTTCCAATACTTACTATAGAATGTTTAACGTTCTCCCTAATTATATATAGGTTATTAAGTATGTCATGTGCCTATCACAGAATAAGGGGTTGAATATGTGGTGATGTGTGGCTAGCTATGTTGGAGAATCGGAGACCTTCAAGACTACTATCTTCTCTCTCGTAATCATGAAACATTATTGACAACGACGGTCCAGACCTCCTCCTCTCCACCCCCTTCCTCATCCCTGGCCCAGTCGGGTATACTGTCTAGCCCCCTCTCGACCACCACGTACCCACAGCTTAGACATGAAACCTCTCCAGTAGCAGGGTCTGTAACCAAGACATCGCTCCCACATTCCGAGCAGACAGACCTCCAAATACCTGCTCTTCAAGCCTCTATTCTCAACCTCTATACGTATAAGCTACACATAGTTCGTACAACCTCTCGACAAACATTGTTCAATATGCCAAACATTACCCTCTAGTCTCATACGAGCTTGAATGCTCCTAGCTTAGTCTGAAATATTTCATTCTCTTTTAATTGATACTAGGGTTGAGAGGTTCTTTAGATATTTTAGGGAGAGGATAGTAGTATTCTATTATAAGATGAGTGTAAGAGACCATATACAGGAGATCATGAACCTAAAACTATTCACATTATACTACCAACTATAAAGACAGGAGGAGGTGGATGAAACGCTTATCCGGACACTA
>Ga0209183_1000245_pt1 | contig 25041 bp, 34 predicted proteins | sample LHCtaG_2_FD_184120 | JGI IMG/M metagenome (GOLD analysis project Ga0209183, IMG submission 184120) | Hot spring microbial communities from Little Hot Creek, USA to study Microbial Dark Matter (Phase II) - LHC4sed_replicate (SPAdes)... | ecosystem: Environmental > Aquatic > Thermal springs > Hot... | reverse complement strand
CACCAACATGGAGAAGGCTTCCAAGCAACTAGCAAGAAACCTAGCAGAATTCTTCAAAGAACATGGTGGAGAAGTAGAATGGGGTGTTAAAGATGTCTAGAAGAATCTTCATTGATACTAAATGGAATCCAAAGAAAAATAATAACTCTAGGAAGCATGTATGTTATGACCCAGATAAGGACTTATTCTTCGAGGTCGATAGCCTCGCTGAACTCAAAGACTACGATGAGATATACCTAGACTCATCAATATTCCCAAACATGTGGGAACAATTGAGAGAGTTAGTCAATAATGGTAAGAGTGTCTATTATTTTACTAGGCCTTGGAAGTGGAGGGAGATTAGGGAGAGATTCAGAGAAGATCTAAAGACTAGGACTGGCAAAGTATCAAAAAGTGATAAAGGAGATTCATATCTTCTATGGAAGGTTTATGAGTTATCATTGATTAAGAATAATACTCATAAATACTTTAAGCCTCTAACTATTGTTGATATCGAGCTAAGACCACTATTGATGAAGGAGGAACTATTATACAAGAATCTTCAAAGAGTTCAAAGATCTAGCATGATTGGCGTTGATGTTGGAAGCGATGTCAAGATATTGGAGAGGATGGTCGAGGATGTTAGGAGAGAGATCATTGATAAAGCTGCTAGACTGATTCAAGGATTCATAGATGTAGCTGAAGGTCTAGGGCTAGACATAGATGATATTAATGGGTTGACTGGTCTAATAGGACTTCTAGTATACATTAAGTCAGCATCTTACCGAAAATCTATTAAGTATCTTGGACTCTTTAAGGCTAAGGGTAGAGATGCTTGGAAGATGAAGAAGTATAACAATAAAGCTCAGAGATATCTAACAATGCTTACAAATGCCGTTCTACAGAAGAATGGAGAATGTCGTCCACCGAGAGATATAGAGATATGAGAAAAGTTCTGAAGACAATAATTGAATCGGGAAAGCGGATGAGGTTCGCCGAGAGAGGAGCTGGAGTATAAGCTCTAGCTATGCTCGTATGTATAGATTTATAGCTCTCGGCGAGCCCAAGGCTTGAATCGAGAGCCGATTTATCTTATTTATGAGCGCTAGGGCTACTAAACCAGCTCCTCCCTCAATTTCTTTATTTTAAATATTAAACTACGTATCTGATACTTTAAATCTTTGAAAGGATGCCTGAATATTTCTCCATTCTCATAGTTTTTCCCTCGGGCTGAATAAGCCATGTCATCCAGCAAAGCTCTATGGGCCTATATCCGCAACTTAAGGCAACTTCTTCCGCCCTTTTAATGAACTCTATATTATCATTCACTGGTTCTAATCCAGCTTTAACCAAAATCTCGTTTATCACCCTTTTAACGATTTTATCAGGCATAACGGTATCTATTCCTCCCCTCACTCGCAAATATTGAAAGGTTATTAGTCCAACGCCTTTAATTCTTCCAATAGGATCTTCTCTCCATTTTTGAAGATTGGCATTACTTGCCCACGTCCTCAGAGCTGACCTATCATCTTCGCTTAGAGTTGACAAATAAGAGGCTATGCCTTTCGCAATAATCCAAGAACACCTATTTCTCCATACTTTTCTCAACTCGTTTATATTCGCTTTAGCAAGTTCTTTCTTAAATCTATACATTAATAATAACCTTATTAGACAGCACCGCTCAAACTTCTAAATATTAGAAACTCAGGAGCCATTACTAATTCTCAATCATTGAACAGGTCTAGTAACGTACTACAGATGACTTGTAAAGGAAGAAAAGCAAGTATATATTATCTTCTCAACTGCTGCATCCTTTCTACATAATGTGCTGGTTCATGTAATGTAGAAGCAATAGAGATTCGCGGGAATTTAACTCTGCAGGATACGGTAAATCCAAAAAGAATCGTATATATTATGAGAGGCAGCTAGTAGGAAGTAAAGTAAGGGCTGGGCTAAGAAGAGAATACGGCTAGATTGATTTCTTAAAATGTAGATCCGTATTTCCTAGCCCATTCCATCATCTTCTTCAGCAAATCCATGTTTATGCTGGGCTTAACGTTCTTCACAACTTCCATGAAGTCGCTCATAGTTATCTTTCTCGGCTTATCACTCTTACCCTTCTCGAAGAACTCGCTTACTACTTTAAGCTGTACTTCCATACATATCTGAGAGATATCTGCTCCACTATAACCCTCCGTTAATTTTGCAAGCTCATTAAAATCTACATCATCGTCTAGGTCCAGCTTCTTGGTATAATGTTTAAACATACTGAGTCTAGCATCATAGTTTGGTAGGGGTATGTATATTCTCTTCTGGAAACGGCGTATGAATGGTTCATCAAGGAGCCAGGGCTTATTTGTTGCAGCTATCACGTATATCCTAGGCGTTCTACCTTTATCTTGAAGTCCATCCATTTCCTTTAAGAGTTGATTCCTGGCTCTAGCTTCTCCTCCCACCTCGTTCTCTCTAAAAGTAGTCAATGAATCAACTTCATCTATCAAGATTATAACAGGCTTTCCTTCTCTCTCATATCTTCTAGCTTCTTCAAATAATGCAGCAATATTCTTCTCCGATTCTCCAAGCCATTTAGACATAATCATTGATGCATCAGCCTGCATGAACAGAGCATCTACCTCATTAGCAACAGCTGCAGCAAGCATAGTTTTCCCACATCCAGGTGGTCCAAAGAATAATATTCCACGCGGCCATCCAAGAGGAAAGAACTCTGGTCTCAGAGATGGATATATAATACTCTCTCTGAGAGCTTTCTTAGCTTCTTCCAGCCCTATTACATCATCCCATTTTACAGGTGGGGGGTCAACTATAAGATAGCTTCCTTGTTCTTTACTATTTCTTGCAGATGTATAAGCTGATTCTAAGCTCTTCTCAAGTAGAGCTTCAAGTCTCTCTTTATACTGTCTCGCTTTTTCCTCGTACACCTTCTTCATTACAGGGTCATCACTAAACCTAATTAGTTTTAAGAGAAGCTGGATAGCCTCCTTATAGTTCAATACTGCTTCTCCCTTCATACCTAGTTTATCATACTTTACAGCTTCACGAGCACGTTCAGCGGCTAGCTTCTCCAACTCCCTCATATAAACCAGGGAAATGGCTGAAGAAGCTAAATTAAAATCTCTAGCTTAAAGATATGGAAACCTAATACCACGATATGTCTATGTATATACCACCATGTATCTGGGTAAAACTACTGCTGGTTTAAAGGGATATTGGTGGAGAGCTAGGGTTTTAAGCGTGGCTTACCTAATCTAGATATGGTTTGGGCTCTATTGATTTAAAAGATGCTGTTGATAAAGTCTTTAAAAGTAATCGTGAATTGACATCTAAGATTATTAAGGTAATTGGGGTTTTATGGAGGAATATTAAATCAGCCGGTGTCGAAGAATTAAAGATTATGAATTTCTGTGGAACACACGAGTGGACGACAACCCACTATGGTTTGAGAGCTCTTCTTCCAGACGGTATAGACATAGTGGCAGGTCCAGGATGCCCTGTATGTATTACACCATCTTTCTATGTTGAGTCTGTGATAAAGCTTGCTCTTGAAGGTGTAAGAGTCTACACTTATGGAGATGCTTATAAGCTTCCAGCTGTCAAGAAGATAAACGGTGTTAAGAGCTTAGCTGAGGCAAGATCGATAGGCGGTGAAGTCTCAATAGTATACAGCCTACTTGATGCAGTTAAAGATATAAAAGAACATAAGAAGGAATCAGTATTCTTCGCAATCGGATTTGAAACAACATACCCAATCTACGCCTCAACAATCCTCAAGAATATCCTGCCAGAGAGCTTCAGACTCATTACTGCAGGAAGATTAACTCCTCCAGCAGCTGAATATTCCATAGAGAAGGTTGGAGAAGTTGATGGGATAATAGCTCCAGGCCACGTCTCAACAATAATTGGTGGAGAAGCATGGAGGCCTCTCTCTGAGAAATATAATATACCAACAGTAGTCTCAGGATTTGAGCCGCTAGACCTACTAGTATCTATTGCAGAGATACTTAAACAGATAGATGAACATAAACCTAGAGTTGTAATAGAGTATACTAGAGCAGTATCTTGGAGTGGAAACAAAACTGCTAAGAACATGATAAAGAAAGTCTTTGAAGAATACGATGCAGCATGGAGAGGTATAGGATTCATACAGAGAAGCGGGTATAGATTGAGAGAAGAGTATCTTAAGCTGGATGCATTACAAAGATACGGAATAAAAGAGCCGGATCCAGCTCAATGGAGCTACGACCTATCACCTGGATGTAAATGTGGAGAAGTAATAATAGGTAGGATAAAACCAATAGAATGCTCACTCTTCATGAAAAAATGTACACCAAACTCTCCATATGGTCCATGCATGGTATCGTCTGAAGGAACATGTTCTATATGGGCAAGACACTCCTTTCAAGTTTTATCCCAAATCAAGAAATTATCTATTCAATCTAATAAATAAAATCTAGCGAATACGGGAGGACTGTTTAGAACAATGATTTCTTTTCTTTTTAACGGCTGAAAATCAATATATCTGTAAACTTGTTGGAATTGAGATAAAGCGTTGCAGGTTAAAGCTAATGTCAGAGCTTATGGTAGTGTGCAGGGAGTAGGATGTAGAGTCTTTGTTAAGAGTGTTGCTAGGCTCATGAATGTTAGAGGTTTGGTTAGGAATCTTCAAGATGGATCTGTTGAGGTTTTCGCTGAAGCAGAAGAGGATGTTCTGAGAAGTTCTTGAAAACAATAGATGTTAAGGGTAGGCCTGGAGACATACTAAGCCTAAACGTTAACAGAATAAAAGTAGGAAGAGAAGGTGAGACAGGATGTATAGGTCCATGGAGAAGATGCAGTCTATTCGAGATAGATTATGGTGGGGAAGCTGTTAGACCTGTCGGGAGGTAGTTGAAAGGCTCGAGTGGGCGAAACCATACTCCACAAAACTAATATCAGAAATCACAGACTATAGACAAGAATTCAGAGATTACAGAGAAGGGTTCAGAGAATTTAGAAATGAGTCACTAAACATTATTGGTGAGATTCTTAGCGAGCTTAAAGACTTTAGAGAAGAGTTTAGGGCTTTTAGAGATGAATCCCTAGAGATTGGTAATGAAACTCTTAATGAAGTTAGAGAACTTAGGGGAGATCTTAAGGAAATCATTGATGAAAGATTGGTAAAAATAGAGAAGGATATTGCTGAGATAAAAGCTAGGCTTGGCCTATTATGAGGGTAGAAACAACCTCTATTTTCATCTTAAATTAGATTAATTAGATAGCTTACTACTATAAGCTGCTAGGTTGAAGATATATCTTAGAGACTGCGGGGTATTCTAGGAATGCGGAGCTTTGAGAGATATGAGAGGCAGTTGAGGATAGAAGGATGGAGGCAGGATAAAATCTCCGAATCAACTGTTATGGTTATTGGGGTTGGAGCTATAGGATGCGAAGTTGCAAAGAATCTTACTTTAATAGGTATAGGGAGACTAATAATAGTGGATAACGATATAGTTGAAGTATCTAATCTTAGTAGACAGATGCTATTCACAGATGAAGATGTAGGAAGACCGAAGACTCTCGCCGCACAGGAAAAACTAGTAAAGATGAATCCATGGGTTAAAATAGACCAATACTATAAAGATATTAGAGAACTAGATACTAGTGTCTTCAGAGAAGCTGTAGTAGTTTGCTCATGTTTAGATAACTGGCCTGTAAGAAGATGGGTTAACTCAATGTGCATCGAGCTGGATAAGCCTTTAGTTGATGTCGCCATGGACGGCCTCTACGCCAACCTCCAAGTAGTTCTACCTAGTAAGACCGCATGCCTAGAGTGTCATGGAGAAGACTTGATCCCCAAGGAGATACAGCTTGCAGAATGCACTCTTAGAAGGAGGAAGCCTGAAGATTTAAGGAAAGACCTCGAAGAACAGAAAATATATGTAAGCCCAGACTTAGTTGAGAAGCTTTTTGAAATAGGCGTAAAAACGATCTTTGACATAAAGTATTCTCAAGCTCAGATGCTTGAGAAACTAGACGAAGCATCGAGGAATAAGATAAGAGAGATTCAAGAATTATTGAAGCCGAAGATGCCTGCTCTTCAAAGTATCGCCGCAACTATCGCTGGATTAGCATCTACAGAGATATTAAAGATTCTTCATGGAGGAGTCCTTGGAAAGATCCTTGATGGGCTCCTAGTCTATGATGGCTATTCCTCCAGAGTTACTAAAGTAAAGTTGAAGAGAAAAACTGAATGTTTTGTATGTGGAGACTATGTGAAAACGGAGAATGTGGAGATTAATGTAAGCCCCGATGACAGAGTAATAGATTTAAAAAAGAAGATTGCTGAAACCTTTGGTTTTCCAGATCCTGAAATACTCTATAAGAAGTGGAGGCTGGAAGATGAGCAGATACTAAGAGAAGTAGGAATAGAGGATGGTGAGATAGCATATGTGGAGACTAGTAGGAGGTTTACACCTCTACCCCTGAAACTTGTCTTTAAAACCTAGAGTAGAATTTAGAACATTAAGTGTGAAGTATTATTAAGAATACATATATACTGATAGAGGAAGCTATCTATCTTGGTAGATTATAGTGAGGAGGATAAAAGTAGGTAAGCCTGTGAACGGTGGTTTCTGGAACCCCTGGGCTATCGAGGAGGTTAAGAAGACTCCACCACCTGCACCTAAGCTTGAGACTAAGCGTATATGTGTAATCTGCCTTTCAGAAGTTAGTGAAGGTGCACCTATAATAGAATGCCCATATTGTGGGGCTATCGGGCATGAAAACTGTTTTGAAGATTGGATAACTATGAAAGGAAAATGCCCACTCTGTAGGAGACCTTTAACACTCTAACGTGATAGGCTGACCACGAGCAAACTGCTGTATCTAGTTATTAATGCTTTTTTCAGAGATACAGTTATAAAGCCTTAAACTTAATATAATTGGAGAGGCAGTTTAGGGTGGAAGAATTGGCTGGTGAGTTAAAGAAAGAAGAAAGGAAGATTGAGATAGAGATTATCCCTGAGTATCTAGATACTCCTAGTGGGAAGAAAGTTGCGACATTTGATTTCGTAATGGATCTTGCTAAGGCTTTAGAAGTCTTAGATGAAGCTGAAGCTAAGCTTGAAGAGAGAATCGAAGAAATAGAGAAAGGTGAAAATCTAGTTAAGCTTATTGAGAAGCTTGATAGATTTGAAGCGAGAATATCTTCAATCGAGAAAACCCTATCAAACTTAGAGAAGAATATCCAAACTGAGATGAGCGACCTCTCAGATAAAGTCTCGGCATTAATTGATGCGTTCCACGAGTTAACTGAGAGACTACAAAAGATAGAAGAGGTATTTAAGGGCTAAGATAAGCTCTCCTCAATTCTCCTAGAAGCTTCTCAAGCCTAGATCTCTTATCTTCTAGTTCTCTAATCTCGTTTTCTAGTCTTCTCTTCCTCTCTGTTAAAGCATTTATCTCCCCTCTTATCTGAGAAGCTTTCTTCTCTAATTCTGCTGCTGCTTCTTCTTTTTCTCTAAGCTTGGCCAGAGATTCTTTAAGCTCGGCCTCTCTTCTAACAAGTCTCTCAAGCCTAATCTCTCTAAGCTTAAAATCTCTCATCATTTCTTTAACCATTTCTTCAAGTCTACTTCTCGTTTCCTCGATGCCAGCTAGATATCTCTGAGATAATTCTGCGATCTTCTGTTCAAGCTCTCTCTTCTTATCTTCAAGCATATTAACCATCTCTTCCCTCATTTCTAGTTCTCTCTCTTTCTTTTCTAATTCCTCCCTCCATTTCCTTATTTCTTCTCTCATAGCTTCTACCTCAGTCTTCTCCTTAACCAGCTGCTGTATCTCCTGCTTAATCGTCTCTCTTTCTCTGGTTAATGCTTCAACTATATCTTTTATCCCTTCCTGAACTGAGAGTAGCATGTTTTCATAATATCTAACTATTGTTAGTTCTTCAGAGACTTTCTCAAGTTTTTCAATGAATGGCGTAATCCTCCCCTCGAACATTGAGGGATAAGACGAAAGCGTTGATGTAAATGTGATTAAGTTATCTACGTCTCTTCTAATATTCTCTAACGTACCATTTAAGCGGTCGACTGCTTCTGAGAGTTTCTCAACTATCCCTTGCCTAGTGCTCGATAATTCTTGAGAAAACTTTTGTTCTAATTCTTCAATCCACTTCTCCTTCTTAGAGGATGTAAATATACTCATGGCGCACCACTAGTATTATGCTGAAGATATTAATGTTTTATGAAATATAAGTTTTACGATCAAGAATGTTTTAAGCAAATTGGCCTTAACTATGTGATAGCTTTCGAGAATGAAAACTTATTCACTAAATTAATCAAACATGACTAAAATCTTGAGTGGTCAGGCCTGCCAGTAAGCTCCAATAACAATTAAGACAGTATAAGGTGTTCTTTCTAGATAGATAGAGGATCTCTATTGGAAAGTTTGGTTAAAGAATTTATTGACTTTTAGTCTGCTCATATCAATTAATATTTCGCTTATATCTTTAATCATGACTCTCCAACTATTACTAGTCTAAACATATCTTCTGAAAACTTTGATAGAAGCACTGAATCACCTTCACGATCTCTTTCTAATCCATTTTCATTATAAACTTCTCTGGTACACTTGTATACTTCAATAGACTACTTTAGTACTCCTTTTGAGAGCTCTACGTTCTCTCCCAGAGCTTAGGAATAATCTATTAATATGATGTTCTCTCTACTTCTTCTCAAGTTCCCGATGTAGCCGTCATCCTATGTTCGCTTTCAATACTACTTATAGAATTCATATGGCGATTCTCTAAGATAATTTATTAACAGGTGGGAAAGCTCTCTTTTAAGATTCTCGAGAAAAGTTTAAGAGAGAACTTTATAAAAGAGATGTAGTATTCATGTATAGAGGCGTATAGTATTTGATTGTTACACAGGAGGAAGTTATATCTAGGTTTTTCAGGATTGGTGCAGGTGGAGCTGTTGCAGGAGCTATACATATTCTCACTCTGTTACTTGGATGGTATATCGAGACAGACGGAGAAGTTATTCTAACACTTACTGGATATGATTTTATTGAGTCATTCCTATTTTCTATCATTGGCGGTTTGCTAGCTGGTTTCAGCTTACTTACAGCATACTTAGTTAAGAGGTTAAGTGTTATTAAAGCAGTAATCGGAGGATTAACAACTACTGGGGGGCTACTAGCACTGTCTTCTCCAATATATGTTTATGTATTCAAGATTCTTGAGGCAAACGTTAGAGGTTACCCAGACTTAGGTTTTTTTGCAGCAATATTTACTGGAATCATAGAGCTCGGTGTAGGCACTCTTATACTGTTAACACCTTTAAAGAAGGAAATAGTTTATCCTGTAGAAGCACCGACTGCTACCGCATACCCCCCACCATTACCGGCCGAGCCAAGTGCATCTTTTCCACCTTCTGGAAGGAGGTCTGCTAGGCCTACTGTAGCACATATAGATGTTGCTGAAGATATTGAAGAAGGAGTATGTATAATATGCTATTATCCATTAACTAGTGAGAATGCTGTTAAGTGTAGTGCATGTGGAGCGCTCTTCCACAGAGATTGTATAGATGCTTGGGTTAATTTGAATCACTACTGCCCAAGCTGTAAAGCAGCGATATACGGTTGAAAGAAATAATCATTTAACCCTTGCTTAGAACCTATGTTGAAGATAGAAAGTCTAGAATCTAAGTAAGTTTATATGAACCAGTATTATGCTTCATATCTAGGTAGGTTAGCTTGAGTAGAACTTCGGGTACTAATCAAAAGTATGAAGAAGTTATGAGGGTTGCATTAGAGAGAGGCTTCTTCCATCCTGCTTCAGAGATATATAGTGATGCTCCTGCAGGATTCTGGAATTATGGCCCCTAGGAGTATCTCTTAGGAGGAAGTTTATCCAATTATGGAGGAGAGAACTTGTTAGAAGAGATAATATGATTGAGATCGACGGAGCTCAAGTTCTCTCTAGAAACGTTTTTGTAGCTTCAGGACACTTGAAAGGCTTTGTAGACCCAATTGCGAAATGTCTGAGATGCGGCTCACTCTATAGAATAGACAGATTAATTGAGGAAACAATAGGCTTACATATACCTGAAAGGCTCAACTTAGACAAGATCAAGGAGGTAGTTAAAGAAAATAATATTAAATGCCCCAAATGTAAGGAAGAGCTAAATGATTTTTCCTACTTTAACATGATGTTTAAAATTGAAATAGGAGCCGCGGGTACGGATGCATACCTTAGACCTGAAACATGCCAAAATTTGAAGAAATGTTCTATTAAGTTTGGCAAAAACTTAATTTTTCTACAAGGTATTTTTTAACTTGAGAGATCTCGAGACGTTTCTGTTCCATGCTATCTCTATCTCTTATAGTGACACTTCCATCTTTTAAGGTGTCGAAATCAACAGTTATACAATATGGTGTTCCAATGATGTCCTGCCTTCTATATCTCCGACCTATGCTTCCTGAATCATCATAAACTGCATCAAAATCAAGTTTGAATAATTTATAAATATCTTTTGCTATTTCTACTAATTTACTATCCTTAATTAATGGAAAAACTGCAACTGTTATTGGTGCGAGAGCTGGATGTAACTTTAAAACTACTCTTTCGTTTTCTTTAATAAGATTAAGGTCAAGTATGGTCAGAATACTTCTATCAACACCCATAGATAACTCAAAAACATGGGGTATTAATCGGGAAGTACCATCAGTCACATACATTTCATTACCACTTATTTTCATATGAGCTGTTAAGTCGTAATCTCCTCTATCATTACAAGCTACTAACTCAACCCAACCCATACTTGTTTCTACTTCTAAATCCCAAGCTCTTTTTGCATAAAATGCTTTTTCATCATCATTAAGTTCTCTGAATCTAATTTTTTCAGATGGTATGTTGAGCTTAACATAAAACTCGTATATTAATGTTAAATAATATGCTTGAAGCCAGTTTGAGATAAATCCATGATTAACTGCCTCCCCGCATGTTAATATAATTTTTTCATTATTGATGTACAGTGGGATTTTTTTATTCTCTACCTCTTTATACTTCTGTATATTATTAATGTTGTTAGGATTATAGAATACCTCAATTTCAAGTTGTGTGAATTCTCTGAGACGTAAGAGTGACTGACGTGGTGAGATTTCATTTCTGAAGCTTTTTCCGATTTGTGCTACTGTAAAGGGTAGTTTACGTCTAGCGTAGACATATAACCGTGGGAAGGAGATATAAATATTCTGTGTTGTTTCAGGTCTTAAATATACTTCATCACCATTTACACCAACCGTAGTTTTAAACATCATATTAAACAGCCTTAGATCACCAAGTTCACCGTAACATGATGGACATTTAACATTTTGTAGGAGCCTTGCCAATTCTTCGAGGGGTGTACGCTCTGGGACAGGTTTACCTGTCTTCTCTTCTACGAGTTTATCGGCTCTAAATATAGAGCCACAGTTATTGCAAGAACATAAAGGGTCTGTAAAAAAATTTAGATGCCCAGATGCGAGGAATACATCACGTGGAAGGATCTGAGATCCATCTATAAGGATCATTTCATCTCTCCTAACCAATTCTTTCATCGCTATCTGTAGAAATTTCTGTTTAAGGAGCGTACCCAAAGGTCCATAATCCCAAAACCCGCTGGGCGCTGTCCTATAGATTTCTGCCGTAGGATAGAAGAACCCATATTGTAGACAGTACCTACTCAGTTCTTCCAATTTTGTCATTCTCATAGAATAGGAATGATAATAGTATAGTATATAAGTTTACCTAATAATGTTTGTTCAAGTTTTTCGGTAACCTTACAACTAATAATATGATCTTGGAAAGCTACGTAAATAAGAATGGCATATTATATAGTTTAATATTTAATCAGGCTCCTACATTTTATCGATTCTCTCTTGAAATTAGTTGAAGATTTTGTCATCTTTAAGTAAGAAGAAAGGTGATGGGTATGATATCATGCAGCTTTAGAAATCGTATTGTTTTTCTAAATTAATGACCTTAAAAATTAAAAATAGGGAAGAGGAACTTAGATTATCGTCATGTAGGCGGACACCATTTTATTTTATGCCTAATATCACCTAGTTTTCTTCTTCTCTCAATTAATTCGTCAAGCTTCTCATTTTTCCTAGATATTTCAAAGCCAATATATTTTCTAAACCTCATTAGACAACAACGACGGATATAGACCTCATAGATTATTGGTTTTGTAGGATAAAGTTTGTTTGTTCGAGGATCTTTCATTATGTTTGGACATCGGTTTTGACGAATAATATAGTGGATTTTTAGTAATTGTAGAACTCTAGAGCAAAGTTTTATGATTTGAGGGTCTTTATTTGCTAGAATGACAGACTTAGATATGTATCCTTCAGCGTCATATAGTGCTCGAATACTAGTTGGATATTTTCGTAGTAGTGGATAGATAGCTAATGGGTCTTTTTTAGCGATTAATATCAAGTAGCCGAGGAGTGTTAAGAGCTGGCTCAACAAACTATTAAGAAACGGTGTTAAGCTAGATGATGGCTCAAGAATATATCCTCTAGTATCTATTAGATGGCATGGTAGAAAGATAGTATTCATGCCAACAAACATGCCCAACCCAATACTCAAATACATCATCTACTTCACCGTATGTAGCATAGTCTCATTCATACTAGGATTAACCACATGGAGAATAGAACCTCTAATCTCATCTATATCTGCCTGCACTATAATAGCTATATCCACATCACTCATAGCATACTCAAGACACTATATTGTAAAGAAGTTTAAGCTAGGGAAGAGGCAGTATCCAGACAAGAAGATATATCTTAACTGCATGTATAATAGCCTTGATCCTTAGTTGTATTAAGAGAGATAGAGGAGGAAGAGTCTATGAGCTTAGGATTCTTCCTGACGGTAGAGGTTTTTTCGTTGAGGCTTTAAGGCAAGATTGGAATGAGTTCTTTGATGAGGAATGGATTGTTCAAGCGAATGTTAGCTACAGTTATCCGGGTATTGTGAGAGCTTGGCACAGACATGAACGTGGCTAAATTGATTATTTTCTAGTCCCTAAAGGTGCGTTAAAGATATGTGCATATGATGAAGAAAGCGGTAGACTTGTTGAGGTTATCGCAGGCGAGCATAAACCATGTATAGTCAGGATACCAGGTAGATACTAGCATGGAACAATGACCTAAGTAATACTCCATCCCTAACGATCTACTTTGTTAACAAACTTTACGACTACAAGAATCCAGACGAACTAAGAAGACCATGGAATGATGCATCAATAATCCCGAAAGAGATCAATGGGAGGAGAGATGATCCAAGAGTTGGTCAACCATGGAACTGGCATTACCCACCTCATAGATAGGAAGTAGAAATGAAGATCCTAGTTACGGGCGGCGCAGGATACATTAGTTCTATGCTGGTCAGAATACTGTTAGATAGAGGCTATGACGTAATTTGTTTAGATAGATTCTTCTTCGGGTTAGATTCTATTAAAGAAGTTGCTGATAAGATTAAGATTCTAAAAGACGATGTCAGATGGTTTGATCCAGTCATATTGGATGGGGTTTTACGCAGTATTTGACTTAGCCGTTTTATCTAATGACCCTTCTGGAGAACTTGATCCAGAGAAGACTATGGATATAAACTATAGAGGTAGAGTTAGAGTAGCGAATTTGGCTAAGAAATATGATGTAAAAAAAGTATGTGTTAGCCAGTAGCTGTAGTGTTTATGGTGCTCAAGATAAACTGATCGATGAACGCTCAGAAGTCAATCCATTGACTACATATGCGAAAGCAAATTACCTAGCTGAGCAAGGTGTTCTCCCTCTAACAAATAAAATATTCTCAGTAACAGTACTTCGTCAAGCCACAGTATATGGGTTATCTTATAGGATGAGGTTCGATCTAGCAGTGAACGGTATGGTCATGAACCTCTTTAAATACGGAAAATCCCGATTATGAGAGATGGAAAACAATGGAGACCTTTCATTCATGTTAAAGATACTTGTAAAGCCTTCATAAGCATCTTGGAGGCAGAAGATGATATTGCTAGAGGAGAAGTGTTCAATGTCGGGTCTAATGATCAGAATTATCAAATCTTTAACCTGGCAAAGCTTATCACAGATTCTCTGAATACACCATTCATAAATGAATGGTATGGCTCACCTGATAAAAGAAACTATAGAGTAGACTTTACGAAAACTCATAAAATTCTTGGTTTTAAAACAGAGTTTACTCCTGCAAATGGGGTGAGAGAGATTTATAATGCATTAGTAGAGAGCATTGTTAACCCCGATGATCTGAGAACAATAACAGTAAAATGTTATAAGCACTTATTAGAGATATGTGAATTTATAAAGAGTATTGATTTAAATGGTGTTCTCCTATGAAGAGTATAGCCATTATAGGAGCTAATGGTCAACTTGGAAGAGAGTTAGTTAAGGTCTTCATGGCAGATAATAACTACAGAGTATATGGATTAACACATAGAGATATTGAAGTGGTAGATTATTCTAGCTGTGAAACATTACTCAGTATCAAGCCAGATATAGTAGTGAACACTGCGGCTTATCATAGAGTTGATGAATGTCAAGAGAATCCTGAGAAAGCATTTGCTGTCAATTCTTCAGGAGCTTTCAATGGATATCGATAGGAGTATATACTGTCTACTTGAGACAGCATATAGTACCATAGATGGAAGAAGCATCTTAAAGATAAATCCTGAACTTGCTCCAATACATGCTGCGGTTCTTCCACTTGTTTCAAGAGAGCCTTTAGTAAGTAGAGCAAGAGAAATATATGATTTGCTGAGAATGGATTATGATGTTGTGTATGATGAGTCTGGTAGTATAGGTAGGAGGTATGCTAGGCAGGATGAAGTAGGTACACCCTACTGTATAACAATAGATAATCAAACCCTAATAGATGATACAGTAACAATCAGGTATAGAGACACGACTCACCAATTTAGAATAGAAGCATCAAAGCTACATGACTTCCTATCTAAAAACTTCAGGATAAATTAACATTATATCAACATATTTTACGTATTCAAACAGTACATCATCTATAATTGTTAAGTATTTCAATTATACTTGGATGCTCTATTGAGGTCGGCTCTGGGAAAGACTTAATAAAAGATTTTAATGTATTAATAGTTAGGGTAGCTTCCTCACGGTGAATTGTTATGACTTTACCTCGAGATAGGGAGGAAGAATTCAGGATAAGGATATTTACTTTCATTCAAGATCAGATTAGGAAAGTAATAGATATGTATAAGATTGCTTTAAATATGCTTGAAAGTTTTGTCCAAGACTCAAGCCTCTCGAAGCTTGAAGAGTTTTATCAGAAGATCTTAAAAGCAGATGAATCAGCTAAGGATACTAGTAGGGTGATTGAGATGGAGATGAGTAATGTCGGCGCACTACTTACTAATAAAGAAGATTTCATCAGACTTGTAACAGAGATTGACGAGATAGCTGATACTATTGAGGGAGTAGCTTATAGAATGGTTAATCTAGCAAAGATGAAAACTAAACTTGGTAGAGAACTAAATAGTAAGCTATTAGAGTTAGGAGACATGGTTCTCTCAACTCTTAATAGACTCCGAGAAGCATTACTTGCTATAACATTAAATGCAAGTACTTTCCAGCAGAAGGTAAGAGAAACGGAGGAGCATGAGAAGAAGGTTGATGATATCTATCGTACACTTGACTTAGCGATACTCACGAGTGACTTGAAGATTGCACCTCTCCTACTTACGAGAGAGATTGTGTGGATGCTTGAAGAGATAGCAGATACTGCTGAGAAGATAGTTGATACTCTTAGAGCACTATCATTAACGATATTCTAGCTGAGAAATCTTGAGAAGGTGTAAACTTGATCGCTGCTGAGTTAATAGAAGATTCTGTGATCGTCTGGAATATAGAAGATGGCAGGAGGCTTTATAGAGAAGGATTTTACGGGAAACCCCTTGGGATCCCTAAACCTAAAACACCTGATTTTAATGCACCCCTGATACTAGATATAATCGAGGCAGTCTACTTAGTTGAGAAAAATAAGATTGAGGTATACCGTGAAGGTAGAAAGATGAGTTTAGAAGAACTTAAAGAGCATGCTTCTAAAGCTTATGAAAGATTTGAAGAGAAATACTATGTATATAGGGAGTTGAGAGAAAGAGGATTTATAGTTACTCCAGGGATAAAGTTTGGAAGTGATTTCGCTGTATATAGGCTTGGACCAGGCTTAGAGCATGCGCCCTTCATAGTTCAGGTAAAGAATAAGGAAGAAAGTATATCAGCGCTGGAAATAATCAGGTCTGGAAGATTGGCCACAACAGTTAGGAAATACTTTACGATAGTTATCCCAGATACTAAAACCAAGACAAACTCATACATACTCTTTGAGTGGTTCAAGCCATAAAGATGTTCTAAGCTACGTATAGAATAATTTGGGGCCATCCCCTTTTTAATCTCTAATTATCTTAGCTATTCCACCGTAGAACTTAAGGTAAGCATCCACCAATTTAAAGATGGCTCTGTGGATCTCTCCAGAGTAAAACCTCAGGTTATCTATAGTTCTTTGATTAAGGATTCTATCCACTTCATCAGCTTCCAAGTTTATGGGTAGAGTATTTTTTGAGCCTACTGCGAAGCCCCATATGGATAGGAAAGACTTGATGTAGCATCCGTAATAACAAGTTTTCGGGAATACTTGAGAGAGAGTCTTAACAATGGAGAGGAAGATACTCGGTGTATGGGAAATAGATGATGCTTGCGTAACGATCATCCCATCTTCTGAGAGTTTTCTATATGCAAGCTGATAAAACTCTAATGTATAGAGCTTCTCCGCAGGCCCTCCTTTAACTGGGTCAGTTACGTCCATTATTATTACATCATATCGATTATCGGGTTGTTCTTCGAGGAAACTTCTTCCCTCCTTAATGTAAAGTTTTAATCTCTTGTCTTGGAAAGCTCTTGTAGACCATGGGATATACTTCTTCACCAACTCTATCAATTCTCCATCAAGGTCTACCATAGTTATCTCTTCTACAACACTATGTTTTTCTACTTCTCTGATTGTTGAGCCTTCTCCGCCACCAACTACTAATATCCTCCTAGGTCTTGGGTGGGCTATTAGGGTTGGGTGGACCAGGCATTCATGATATATGTTTTCATCTATTTCAGATGACTGCATCAATCCATCTAATAGTAAAGCAAGCCCATAATCCTCGGTCTCTACTATGTCTACTTTCTGATGCTTCGTCTCTCCAGTGTATACTACATTCTTAACGCTATACATTACCTTGAATGTAGGTGAAACCTTTTCTATTACGTAGATTGAAGGTTCAACCATGGCTTCCACCTTTATCTATGCTTCAACAATTCCCCTCTTAATCTCTGTTACATTTACCTTGCTAGGAGAATAATATTTAATGAATACTTCATATGCACTCCATGGATCGATCTGCTCACCACATGTAAATATGTCTACAGCAGCATATCCATGCTCCGGCCACGTATGTATAGATATGTGAGATTCAGCTATTACTACTATCCGCTTATCCCTCCCCCTGCAAATACTGTATAATGCTCACCCATGAACGTAGCTCTACATGCTTCTATAGACTCTCTTAGTACTCTTTTAGCCAGGGACAGGTCGTGGAGGAGGGATGATTGAACTCCATACATTTCTACTACAAGATGCCTCCCAAGAGTCTTTATACCCAATCAGTTTCTCCCCTCCCCCAGTCTTCAAATTAAAAATTATGGAGAACTAACTTAAAAGTATATTATATTTTCAGAGGTTGCGGCTCTGTAATAGATTATAAAATGGTTGGATGTTTAAGATAGAAGGGGTATGAGGTTGACTGCCTTGATAGAAGATTATACTTTTCCAACCTCTAATCGGGATTAGGCGAGCTCTGTCTCTCTTAAGAGTTGTAGTGCTTCTTCTTCTGTAGGTCTACGTTTGTGTAGAATGGTGATCCTGTCCCGTCTAATGTCTGGAGAGTAGATTAATGCTTTCACCGCTATTTGTATGGGTATCCCAAGTTGTCTTAAGTTTAGTGGTATCTCTGCTGTCTCCATATACTTCTTAAGCCGTCTCCAGCTGTAGTCAGGGTTCTTCCACCAGTTTGGATTATGCATTTCATGGTAAAGGGATATTGGTAAAGTCCCTAAAGCACATTGGATTCCATGAGGTGCTCTATATGGAGAATACATATCTAGGTAGTGGCTGAATAGATGTTCGCTACCAGAAGCAGGTCGAGAAGAACCGACAATCATCATTGATATACCTGAGTAGATTAATGCTTCGGCAAGCTTTTCGTAATCTTTAGCTTGACCAACCTTTAAGCAGTCTAGTATTATTTCTACAGCCTTCATTGTATATTTCTCAGCTGTATAGCAATATTCTTCTCCAGCTTCATCTCTTCCAAGCTGCCAATCTTTTATCGAGACAACCTTAGCTAATAGGTCTCCGAAGCCTGATGAGAATAGTATTCTTGGAGCTGTTGATATAACATCTAAATCTATTAGGGAAAATATTGGTGCCTTGGTTACAATAGATCTCCTTCCACTCTCACTAAATAGTGAGACTATTGGGGAAACTATCCCATCGTGGGATAATGCAGTTGGAATAGTGATAAATGAGGCCGTATGCCTGTAAGCAGCATACTTAGCTACATCTATCACTGTACCTCCTCCTACAGCTATAACTGTTTGAATACCTTTAGTTAAGATGGTTTTCTTTTCTGCTTCTCTAAATGTTGGTTCAGCTACATCAAATCCTAAGCCATTAACTAGCTTAATTATCCTTTCTCCCACTACTTTAAAGGTAATCTTATCATAGAAGACGGCAACAGGCTTCCCAACGTTTAATATATCTAAGAATCCCGGAAGATCATCAACAACACCACTGCCGATAACTACTTCACGTAACGTTTTTTCATGAAGTAAGCTGCATCCACATTCTTCTCTACTTGGGATCATGCTTTTAAAATTTATTGTTTTCAATTTCTATCTGGATGTACCTACTGCAATTTTAATTTACTCTAGCTATACCTTCTACTGTTTTCTTCCAGTGATTATGTATGATAGAGAGTCTGCAATATAACATGTATGGTCTGCTATTCTTTCGAGGTACCTCAATATTAACGCTGTTGAAAGTAAGCATGCTGTATCAATTTTCCCACCCATTTGTATTAGATATTTAATGTTCTCAGCATATAGATAATCAACTTGATCATCTCTCTTCCTTACTTCTTCAGCTTTCTTCAAATCTTTGCTCAGATATGCTCTTCCAGCTTCTTCAACCATTTCTAAAACTATCTGTGAAAGCTCTTTAACCTTCGTAAAATCGCATCCTCCTTCTGGAATCATTCTAACGACCTCAGATATATTTGCAGCATATCTACCAATCCTGGAAAAATCATATGAGACTTGTATCGCCGATTTTATCTCTCTCAGGTCTGAAGCTACTGGCTGGAATCTTGCTATAAGCTGGACTGCCAGCTCACCGACTTCATCCATCATGAATAATAATTGACTAGACATTTTCCTAACTTCTTCGATATTATTTAGTCTTGTCAAGACAGATTCTATGCTTTTCTTAAGAGCTTTTCCAGCTAGGTTAACCATATCACTCATTAATCCACTAAGTCTTTCTAAACCATAATCTATAGGTCTCTTCAAGCTCACATTAATCGACCTCCAAGTCTATCCCATCCTCCCCACGACGTATTTTTCTGTTAATACATGTCTAGGCCTAGTGAATACCATCGAGGTTTCTCCAATCTCGATTAATTCACCCATATATAAGAATGCTACATAATCACTTATCCTTGCAGCTTGCTGAGGATTATGGGTAACAATTATTATTGTATACTCTTCTTTTAATTCAAGCATTAATTCTTCTATTTTAGATGATGCTACAGGGTCTAGATTAGCTGTAGGTTCATCCATAAGTATTATCTTTGGCTTTAATGCTAATGCACGTGCTATGCATAGCCTCTGCTGCTGCCCTCCACTGAGCATTGATGCGGGCTTCTTCAGATCATTTTTTACTTCATCCCATAGATACGCCTGCTGTAAAGAATGTTTAACAAGCTCATCCAGTTCTGATCTATCTTTTACTAAACCATTAAGCTTTGGACCTAATGCTACGTTTTCATATATTGAAAGATGAGGGAATGGATTGGGTATCTGGAAGACCATTCCGAATTGTCTGCGGACCCATGCGATATCAACGTTATCACTATATACGTCTATACCATTTATTTTAACCTGACCTTCTACTCTAGCATATGGATTTAATTCAAGTAATCTATTCATTGCTCTCAGCAACGTGCTTTTACCACATCCAGAAGGCCCCATTACTGCGAATATTATGTTTTTAGGTACTTTGAAGCTAACATTCTTAATTACATGTTTATCCACATACCACACGTTTACGTTATTGACTTCTACGGCCCAGTTCATATCTTGACCTCCCTAACTATTAGTCTTGAGATTATGAATATTGTAAGGATTATTGTTAGGAGTACTGCTGCAGCTCCCCATGCTACTTGATGCCATCTCTCATAAGGTGAGAGTGCAAAGTTGTATATTAGTAATGGTATAGCGTTTATAGGCTGGTCTAGACCCCCAAAATATGTAAATGTTGTTCCAAGGATTGTTAGTAGCAGTGGGGCTGTTTCACCTGCTGCTTTGGCCATCCCAATGAGGAGAGCTGTCAAGACTCCACGCCTCGCAGTACTTAACAATATTCTCAAGTATGCTATAGGTGCTGAAACACCTAAGCTAAATGCTGCCTCTTTTAGAGTATACGGTATTGATCTGTATGCTTCTCTAACATTTAATGCAATGTATGGTATTATGACTATCGATAAAGCTAATGCTCCAGCTAAAGCATTAAACCTCTTTAAAGGTGCAACTAAAACCATGTATGCAAATAATCCTATGATGATTGTGGGGAACTCAACCATAATCTGGAGAAACATTTGAGTATACTGAGCAAGCCTTGTATGTGAAAACTCTGATAAGTATAAACCTGTAAAGAAACCTATGCTTCCACCAATAGCTACTGCTAGTGATGTAAGAATAAGTGAGCCAACTAAAGCTGGGCCTATCCCACCGACTCTACCACCTACTGGAGGTGGAGGTGGGTCGATTAGAAAGTCGAGAGTGAGATGTCTAGCCCCTTCAGAGTATATGTTAATTATTATTGCGAAGATTGGTATAGCTGAAACTATAGCTAAACTAGAGATTACCCCAAGCATTACCTTTTCTATTATCTTTCTCTTGTTCAACTCTTAATCATCACCTTCTTTATCCAGTATAATCCAGCTAGGTTTATGATTAAGCCAACTATGAAGAGTATGAAAGCTCCACCATATAGTGCTGGCATCATGTAGTTGTATGCTTCAGCATTTGGAAACTGGTTTGCTATTAGGCTGGAGATAGTATACCCCATATCGAACAAGCTTTTAGGAAAAGTAAACGTATTTCCTACAACCATGGCTACAGCCATAGTCTCACCCATAGCTCTTCCTAGAGCTAGGAATATGCCTGCAAAGATCGCTGACTTAATATATCCAAGCATAGTCTTTATCGCCTCCCATTTAGTCATTCCTAAACTATATGCTGCCTCCTTCAAATAGTAGGGCACAGCACTATATGCTTCACGGATAACGCTAGAAGCAAAAGGAACTATCATAATAGCTAGTAGAGCCCCTGCTGTAAATAGGTTCGTAGGTATAGGCTTGGTAGAGAATAATGGAATAAACCCGAGATACTGGTGTAAAGGCATCATAACATACTGGTGGAGTATGGGTGCGAGGACGTACAACCCCCACAATCCATATATTACAGAGGGTAGGCTCGCCATCAAGTCTGAAATATTATTTATGAACGCTCTAAACCTCGTGGGGACAATCTCAGTAGAGAATACTGCAAGAGATATAGCTAAAGGCGTAGAGATACTGATTGCTATTGCTGAAGTAATGAGGGTGCCGAGGAGTGCAGGGAGTATGCCGTACTCTTCTTTTACAGGGTTCCATGAACTCTTAAAGATGAAGGATAAGCCATCTCTTGAGAGTATTGGGTATGAAGTAACAGCTAGTGAAGCAGCTACTCCTACAACGATAAGCAATGAAGTAAGTACAAAAATAGATAAAGTAGTGTAGAATATTCTTCCAGACCTCATCTTCTTTCACGTGGTTTTCAAAAGCTTTAACCCCTCCAACCCTATCATAGCTACTTCAGCTGGTAGAGGCTCATATCCTATCACTATGTTTTCATTCTTCTGACCCTCGGTCAATACCCATTGGAAGAATTCTTTTAGTATAGTAGCTTTAATGGGATTATCATATACCTGTCTTAAGATTACAAATGAGAAGGAAGTTATCGGATAACTTTCTTTTCCAGGGGCATCAACTGTCTCGTCTGGAAAGATGTTTGACCAGTCTTCATCAGCTCTTGGAAGAACTTTTACTAAAGCTTTGACTGCAGACTCTACTGCTTCTCTTGCTGGTAGAACATAATTTCCATCTTTATTCTGTATTAGAGCTACTTTTAGATCTACTTCGTATGCATATGCTGTCTCAACATATCCTATAGAATACAAGTTCTGCTGTACAGCAGCTGCTACACCTTCATTTCCTCTTCCACCTACACCGTTACCTAATTGGTCAACTGGCCATGCAACCGTAAAGTCTGAGCCGACTTTATCCTTCCAGTCTTTTGAAGCTTTAGCTAGATATGCTGTGAAGACTCTCGTAGTCCCGCTACCATCAGAGCGATGTACAGCGATTATCTTTTCATGGGGAAGGTTTAGTTCAGGGTTTAATGCTCTAATTGCAGGATCATCCCAGTAGATTATCTCGCCTAAATAGATCTTTGCTACCACTTCTCCAGTTAACTTCAACTTCTCAGATTCTACAGTTGGTATATTGTGTACTATAACTATTGTTCCAATTACGACTGGGAACTGTATTATCCCACCTTTGTCTTTAAATTCGTTATATATGTCTGCTTTAAGAGGCGGTTCGCTTCCTGCAAAATCGAGTATCCCTTCTCTGAATTTTGCTTGTCCAGCTCCGCTACCAATAGATTGATAATTTACTTGAATCCTTCCACCTGTAAGCTCATAGAACTTCGAGGCCCAAGCCTGCATCTGTGGATTAAGGAATGTGGCCCCTGCTCCATTAATCATACCAGATAGTTGTACAGTTGTCGGTGTAGGCGTGGTGGTAGCCATATATGTGGCTGTCGGTTGCTGTGTAGGTGTCCGCCAAGATAACAGCGTGAAAATTGAAATCAGAACTGCTATTACAATAAATGTTATTACAAGTTTAGTGTTTGTTTTTGCTTTCTTTTTCATTCATCTGGGGATTATTAAGTCTTCAATTTATGCATTGTGTAAGGAGAATATATTTTCGATTTTCTCTATATAGAAAAGACTAAATCTATGTAGACCTATGTATAGATGAGATGCAGGAATATATAAGGAAGGTCCAAGTAACCGGTAAAACGACTCTCTCAGTCTCCTTACCTAAAGATTGGGTGGAAAAAGCAAGATTGAAGCCTGGAAGCATTGTTAGATTAATACCTAGGAGTAATTCATCACTAATACTAATATGTGAAAACCAGGCAGGAAGTAAGCGTGAAGCCAAGATCTCTGTTAGAGAAGACAAGGAAGCTGAGACACTGCTTCGAGAATTAATCTCACTCTATCTGGCAGGATACGATATAATCAATATAGAATTCTCCATACCGTATTCTCAATTAAAACTGTATCTAAAAGAGAACATGAGGAAGAAGCTAATGGGTATGGAGGTTCTTAATGAAAGCATGATGGAGATGCTGTTACAGTGCTTCGCCCAGCATGTCGAGCTACCCCTCGCAGAAGCATTAGAAAGACAGGCAGAACTAGCTGCATCGATGCAAAGAGATGCTACAACGGCTCTCTTAACAAGAGATAGAGAATTAGCAGAAGAAGTAGTTCAGAGAGATGATGAAGTAGATAAGTTATTCTATTTTATAAGTAGACAGCTTAACCTTGCTGCTGAGAATCCACAGATGCTCCATGAACTTGAGATAGATAATGTCATGGCGTGTCTAAGCTATTCATCAGTAACCAAGTCGATAGAACGGATAGCAGACCATGCCTCAAACATAGCAAGCACATCATTATCGTTAGAAGAAGATATTGATAAACAAATAGCATTAGAAATTCAGAAGCTTGATGAAAGAATCAAGAATATCTTTCTAGAATCTAAAAATATATTATTGAGGAAAGATAGTAGATTAGCAAATCAATTAATTGCAGATGTAGAGAAGATTAGAAAAGCATACGATGAAGTCGTCGGGAAAGTCATGTTATGGAAGACCAGCCCGAAGAATACCTCTATCTTGAAGATAGCTCTAGGAGATTATGTGAGAATAGCGGAATACAGTGCAGATATAGCTGAGCAGGCAATTCTCTTAAGTATTATCTGAAAATCTAGTAGGCTGAAGGCTACCAATACTCCTAGAATGTAATCTAGGTCGCTGGAGTAGATAGATTGAGAAGTCTCATAATCCAGACTTAAAGGTATATCATGTTTCATCTTAAGAATATAGATAATCTTCTGTAGCCTAGATGCTGAAATTCTACCACATATCCTTACAATCATTAAGGTAATGACTGTATTTGATATTGGCTTTATCTCTCCTCGTCTTCGATAGAATGTTCTGGATGTTCTACACCTATAGCTTCTAAGACTATATCATCATCCACCACCTCCATATACCAGTTCATCTTCTCAAACATTTCTATCGTTGCAACAAATGATAGTAGTATTGAGAATCCTTCATACTCTACTTTTTCACTAGATACTCCACTCTTAACCTATGCATACAGGTCGTCATTGAAAGCCTTGCCTACAACCACGGCATCAAACCCCCTAGAATTAAAATCTCCAACATTCTATAGAGGGATCTTATATCCTCCTTCAAGCCTTCTCTACACCTAGAGAACAATAGAGATCATGGAGTTTGCTGAGT
>Ga0209183_1000244_pt1 | contig 25130 bp, 24 predicted proteins | sample LHCtaG_2_FD_184120 | JGI IMG/M metagenome (GOLD analysis project Ga0209183, IMG submission 184120) | Hot spring microbial communities from Little Hot Creek, USA to study Microbial Dark Matter (Phase II) - LHC4sed_replicate (SPAdes)... | ecosystem: Environmental > Aquatic > Thermal springs > Hot... | reverse complement strand
GATAATTGACAGTTACAACTGTGACTTCTGTCAGATCCAATATAACTATGTGGATAACGAGAGCAGTAGGCAAACGCCCGGAACCGAGGGGCTTAAGTATGCTGCCTCAAAGGGGCTTGCGGTTGTGATTATGGAGCCAATAAAGGGCGGTTTACTCGCTGTTACACCGCCGAAAGAGGTGCAGGCTATATGGGATGAGTCTGAAATTAAAAGGTCTCCGGTTGAATGGGCCCTTCTCTGGGTTTGGAATCACCCTGAAGTTTCCGTTGCCCTAAGCGGGATGAGCACCATAGAGCAATTAATTGAAAATATTCAGTTGGCTAACCACTCAGGACCAAACATACTTACGCATAAAGAGCTAGAGATCATTTATAAGGTGAGGGAAAAATATCTCCAGTACGGCTTTGTAGGATGCACCGGATGCCGATACTGCATGCCATGCCCCCAAAATGTAAGCATACCTGAAATCCTAGCCTTTTATAATGAGGTTCTTAGGGCCGCCAGCGAGATGCAGAGACGCGAAGTTATCGAGAAATATTATGCAACTGTTCCGCAGGATAAGAGGGCTGATGCATGTATTAATTGCGGCACATGTGAAGGAAGATGCCCCCAAAAGCTGCCTATCCGTGGGCTCCTCTCAAGAGCCCGGTGGATGCTAAGACCGCCCCAATGATGACGCCCTGAAACTGCTGAAAACGGCTTTATATGTTCACGATAGTCTTATAAAATGCTTTGTGGCTTAATTAATGGTCCTGGCAACTTAGTATATAAAGCCTTTATATGTTAAGTTGCCACGTCATAATTAATCCCTCTGTTTAGCTCTCTTTTCTTTTATGGATTGGAAGCATGTTGATGAGGGGCTTATTAGGCGTGGTGAGCTCCTACTCAGCCTAGATTTTCTTGAAGGCTATGATTTTGAGCTCAGCATTATGAATAAGGGTAAGGTTGGGCGGCCGTTTAAGCTTACGGATGGGTATATTGTTTTCTTGGCTGTTGTACGCTACTTATTCTCCATGCCCTATAGGCAGCTTGAGGGATTCACCAGGGCTTTGAGTAGGCTTATTCCAAGGCTTCCACCAATAGACTACTCATGGGTTAGGAGGCGTACGCTCAGGCTTGATTTAAGCCCATATGAATCTTTAAATGGGTATGATGCGTGCGGCGGATGGGTTGAGAGAGTATATGGAAGGAGGAAGAAGCGTTACGTTAAGATACACTTCGCAGTGGACGTTAAAACAAAGGAGGTTGTAGCGATGGAGGTGACTACGGATGACACACATGACTCTGAGGTTCTGCCAAACCTAATAATGAATGCCTCAAGGCATAGGCTGATCTCTGAGGCATATATGGATGGAGCATACGACAAAGCTTATAAAAAGAAAAAGCATTTTTTACTTCTATGGCCAATAAAACTGTAACCTTGACAGGAACCGCTATACTCGCAGCGTTAGTTGTTATTTTTGATTACTCAATGAAGTATTCTGGATTAAAAATAATTTTTCCTTGGCTTCCATTCCTTAAGTTTGACTTTACAGGTGTGCCTATCTTATTGTCCTTCTACATTTTAGGCTTTTACTCAAGCATTTTCACTTCAGCAGTCGCCCTTTTCGCAATTCTCGCTAGAAGCGGTGACCTTGTGGGGGCTTCCATGAAAGCCTTAGCTGAATTTTCCACGGTTGTGGGGGTTGCGTTTGCCATAAAATCTATTCCCAAATTTAAGCGGGGCGTTCCCATCATTTTCGGGGTTTTATTTAGATGCGCAGTTATGTTTTTTGCAAACCTACTTATCCTTCCACTTTTCACTTCAACATTATTTGTGGCTGTTCTGCTACAGAGCCCCCTTATAGCGGTATTTAATATAATCCAGGGTTTCATAAGCGTTTTAGGCGGCATGATCCTTAAGGAAGCGGTTATAAAGAAAATTCCAGCATTTAGGAAATAATGGAGCATCTTGAATGGCGCGCAAGTTTCAGGGATGAATATTAATTCTTTATCTTCTTCTTTAGTCTCAGAATGTTCTTTTCATCCCGGATTCTGATTAAATTTGCATCCTTTAATTCTATGATAACTATTTCTGCCAAATATAATGTTCTGCAGCCTTCTTCCAAGTGTCCTGCATATGCGTATTCTTGATCCGACACCACTCCGTGAAGGTGCGGTTTGCCATCGGCTATTATGCCCATTATGGAGGCCAATTCTAAGGGTTTGTCCTCCCAACGCTTGAAGAATTCCTTTGGAGGATAACCGGTTGTTGTAACCATATGCAGAACGCATCGATCAAGCGTTCCAATGGCTGAAATAATTACAGCGTCTTTTATTTTTTCTTTGCTCACCAGCTCATTTATGCTCTCCAAGACATAATCGCCAGGGTCAAGCCGAAGTAGAAATATTCTGCCCACATCTGTCGAAAAGTATTCCATAACGACCACTCAAAGCCCGTTTACTTTTCATAATAAAGAAGTTCTACTATGGCCCCTAAGCTTTTTCGGGAATCTAAGTATATGTAGCCGCCGCCCTTAAAATGTCCCTTCTGCTCTTCCGATGCGCCGGTTTCTAAAAGTTTTCGTGCAGATTCATCAACATTTTCCGTTATAAATGCTATGTGATGAATCCCGTTGCCATGCGTTTCGAGGAAATCCTGCCATGTGCTCGGTCCATCTATGGGTTGGATTATCTCTAGGACTATGTTCTCTAGCTTAAAGAATGTTAATTTAGCCCTTCCCTTCGATGCTTCGCCCCTAAACATCATATGGGTGGACTCCCAATCTTCAGTTTCAATTATCGGCGGTTCATCTACCCCCAATAGTTTAGCCCATGCCGCCCTTACTTTTTCTATATCGCTCACAACTATGCCAACCTGAACAATATTTTTGAATCCCATAAACCCACCTTACTTCTTCGTTATTGCCTTATAGGAGACTTATACCCAGTTTTTCCAGATAAGGCTTTTGAGAATTTCTATCCAGCATTAACTGTTTATTAGCCCTTTCCAGCACTTGATGAGAGATCTTTCTTGGGACTACTACAACGCCGTCATCGTCGCCAACTATCACATCGCTGGGGTTGACGGTTACACCCCCTATTAAAATTGGAATATTCACATTTTCGGGGGGAACCTCCAGCCTGCCTACAACTTCGGTGCGACCCCTACTTCTACAGAAGACTGGAAATCTTATGCGCTGAATTTCCCATGTGTCTCTGCAGCCTCCATCTAGGACTACACCTTCAACACCCTTGGACTTAGCAACTAAAGCTATCATTGAACCCCAGAAGCCTACGTTTGTACATCCCGCTGAGTTTATTGCTATAACCGTTCCTGGACCGGCAAGCCTCATGAAATTGTCGTAGTTGGCTCTAGTTCTATACCATTCTTCAGCATACCTGTCATATTCCTCTGGGCTAATGAGGGGCATTTCCTCCTGGACTTTTCTGGCTTGAACTGTTATTGCGAAACCCGCCATCTTTATCCCTGAATATAGTGGCGCTATTTCATGTGACACTAAAGTTTTTTCATGTATGCCAAAGCGATCCAGAGCATCTACAACATCAGCAACCCTGACAAGTTTATATTTCTCCACCAAATTTAGGTCGAACATTATTTTCACCTCCAATTCAGAATAATTTAAGTATTGAATGCATGCTTGAAAATATATTTAAGGATTCAGATCTGCCTCCCACACATATGCTGCATTAAGAGGTTCAATATGATTAGGGTGGCCCACTCTGAGGGCGTAAACATATATTGCCCCGAAAATGGCAGATTTTCATTCTTCAACAGCCCATATTTTGCGCATCAAAGCTGCACTGGCGTAGATATATATCCCGACGCATGGTTTAACAATGCCGCTCCCTCACCAGTCAGCGGGGAAATTATAGGGATAAGGGAGGTTAACCGATTCCAGCATAGGGATTTCGAATGCTCAGATAAAGATTATGTTATTCTCATAAGAAGCCTGGAAAACAGAGATAAAACGGTGAAGATTCTCCATGTAAAGCCTACTGTTAAGGTTGGCGACAAAATAAATGTTGGTGAGAAAATAGGGATCCTTATAAGATCCGGTTTCTTCGATTTTTGGACCGACCCGCATATTCATGTTGAGGTTAGAAATCCTGAAGATCCCATACGTGCAAGAGGGGGATGCCGGATAAAAGGAACAATAGAGATTGACAGCGACTTAGACCTGGTTGATCTAACGAGCATAAAGGGAACAGTGGTGGATTCTAAGCGCGAGTATTCTTTAATCGCTCCAGAAATGGAGTTTAAGCATGGTGTGCCAGTCATTTTAGATGGAAAAATCGGCTTTTTAGATGGCGGCATACCGCATTACGGATTTTTTGGGGTTCATGCAAATTTCACACCAAAAATTGATGGGCAAGTGAAATTTTTAAATAGGAGGATAGGGCTGATAACTTCAGTTTTCGGAAATACTTGTCTCGCCAAATTCCAAAACACGATATTTAAGTTAAATGGTAAAAACGTTAGGCTTTCGCTTTACCTATTCCCATCAAAGCCTCTGCTAAAAATTGTCCCTCCCAAAATAGGGGAGCTAAACCCGGAAAAGTTTGATTCTGTTGAGTTAACAGCTTCAATTTAATAATTTCTTTTTAATAATGCGCATTAATTCCAGTTTACTAAAGAAAGACTCTATTTTATGTTGCCGGAATGGCATTGTTCACTCTTCCCCTCTTCCGTCGAGCCTTTTCTCCTCCGCTTCTCGATCTCCTAGATGAGCCAGCTGTGCTGCTGATTTTCGCTTAGATTATTGGCGTGATTTTCGGCATAATATATCCTTCCGATGTATCCATTTCTAGGACGTAAAGGTTTGTTCTAGGCTTTACGCCATAGATGAGCACGGATCCATGCTCCCGAGTGATCTTCAAGTGTACGTCTGCGGTTGCATCAAGAATCTTTGCCAGTCTTGGATAGCTCGGCTTAAGCAAGATTATGCTTAAGTCTCCTGTCTCCCTCATCCTTGGGACATAGGTTTTTATAAGCGAAAGGGTTTCTTTAACTCCATATGCGTCTATAAGCATGTCTACTCCAATAATATGCAGTATTGGCTTTCCTGTTTTCTCCCTAAGTTCCCGCTCAACCCTAATGTACTTTTCATAGTCCTCCAGGGATCTTTCGCCTTTAAATGCTACAATGTAGGGTTCCATCTTAATTCCAGGGTAATCTTTAATGCACACCCTTAAGAGATTGCTTATCTCATCCTTGGTGAAGCCCCCTTCCTCAGCCCGCTTCACTAAAATATTATGATCCACGCCTGATGATGGAACTATAATCACGCCTCTTCCATGAGCAGCAAAGTTCCAGGCTGTTGGAGCCACAATCAAATGGTACTGCAGCGTTGAGATATACTCATCGATCTCAATGAGGGCGAGTGAACCCTTTGGGTAGCCTCCGCCGAACATCTCGTCTAGGCATTGTGATCCTGAGGAGAAGAATTCTCCCTCGTCGGGCTGAGGCTTGAATCTGCATGTCTTATTAATGGGCTTAGATTTAAATGGTGGAAAAACCTTGAAGCCGCCTTCAAGCGTGCAGACCGCCCATGCCTCCGGAGTCGGCGTCCCCCTCATCTTAAACAGCTCTAGCTCCCTAAGGATTCTTCCATCCAGCCGGCTTCTTCTGAGAACAATTATGCCGTCGACGATAAACTCCTCCATGCCAAAGCCTATCTTCGCCTCTCCATAGGGGTTCTCTACGATTATGATGGTTGTGCATCCTAGAAACCTAACAATCCTGCTTAGAATCGTATGTAGGAGAACCCTAACCTCATGGGCTTCCTTGAATGCTTGAGCTAGAGCGGAGAAGGAGTCTACTACTAGACGTTTCGCCCCAACCTCAACTACCTCCCTGAGCATCGCCTCCAGAATTGTTGGAGCAGCCTCCTCCTTCACCGTCAGCAGATCTAGGAAGCGGAATCTCCCAGCCTTCTCCAGCCTCTCGAAATCGAAGCCTAAACCATGCATATTCTTAAGGAAGCTTTCCCTATTCTCAGCGAAGCTAACGTAGACGCCGTTCTCGCCATAATTAGCAATGCCATTATAAAGGAACTGCGCGGAGAATATTGTTTTTCCCACACCTGGGTTTCCAGCAAGCATTATTAGGCTGCCCTTTGGAAATCCGCCATTAATAATCTCATCTAAACCCTCTATTCCGCTCGGAACCCTCTCAACATCATTCTTCCCCATTAAGATTCTTTCCCCCCTCAGATAGAATGAAATTTTTAACTTCATTTATGTAGTCTGGAAAGCTGTAGCCTTTCTTCCAGCGGATCTCTAAGCCAACCTTCATATACAAGTTCTCTATTATCAGATCCTCAATTATAACTGAGCTCACACCAATTATTTTACGCATAGCCTCAGAGAACAAGCGGGGTTTACTAGGTATTTCATCAAGATCTAGGCTGTATCTCTCCTTCATAATTTGGATAATATTGTCAAGCGATTTTCTCCCAAAAATACTCAGCATAACCTCCTCAGCCACCCTGCTGATCATCTTATTCGCCCTTTTTATGCCTTCCGCCCCTCCTCCCTCATCAGTCACCTTCATCTCCCCCATAAGCAGCTTAATTATCATACGCTTAACGTAAGATTTAACGTATTTAACGCCTCAGCCAGCCCTTCCTTAAGCTTAGATTTAACTGCCTATGGGCTTAAGCTTAGATTTATAACTGGGTGTTTATAAATCCATTAGAACTAGATATCTAATGTAAGAAATATATATGCGAAACAGAGATTCAGCATCTCGAACATTAGCAATCAAATCTTTACGGGTTTTGAGAGATTCGGCTTAAACGGCGCATCTTTCTATTTTTTACAAGAAGGATTTTAAAGAGAAAATATGGGTTTTGTGGATGAAGTCGACACCGTTAGTTTTAAATGAAATTTAGGTTTACATGATTTCTGAGGTGAAGGCTTGATTAAAAAAGATCTTTTTAAGAATCCTCCTTCAGAGTTTAAGGGCGCACCCTTCTGGTCAATAAATGATAGACTTGATCCGGAAGAGATACGTCGTCAAATTTCCTTGCTGGATGAGGGTGGATATGGCGGGGTGTTCTTTCACGCTAGAGAAGGCTTAGCTACATCTTTTCTGGGCGAGGAATGGTTTAAGTCTTTTGAGGCTGCTGTGAATAAGGCGAAAAAACACGGCATGCATGTATGGATATACGATGAACTCTGCTGGCCATCAGGCTTCGCTGGGGGAATAATTCCAGCTCTTAGCGCAAGATATAGAGCTAAGGCTTTAATTATGGTGCCTGGTGAAAGGGCTTATGGCGGTGAGGAAGTTATAGCTAATTTTAAGTGTAAGCTAAATGATAAGGGGCTTCCAGCAAACTATGAAGAGGCTAAACCAGGGGAGGAGGGAGGAGACTACTTATATTTATCCTTCATTATTTTCACGGCTCCCCCCGGGGAGACATGGTTTAACGGCTTAAGTTATGTTGATCTGCTGGATCAAGATGTAGTTAAAAAATTTCTAGAGGTGGCTTACTCGCCATATGTAAACCGATTTAATGATGAGTTTGGCAAAACGATACCTGGGGTGTTCACCGACGAACCTAACATTTCAAGCAGCATGCCTAGAGCTTCATCGATTATTCCGCCTAGGGGACCGAGGATGGCGCCATTCGCGGTTCCTTGGACTAATAAATTAGTGGAGCGTTTCAAAGAATTGAATGGTTACAGCATTATGGAGAAACTTCCAGAGATCTTCTTCGACGTTGGGAATTACATGAAGACACGTTATGACTTCTGGAGAACCGTAACTATTCTGTTTCTGGAGGCGTTTTCTAAGCAGATATATGACTGGTGCGATATGCATGGGTTAAAATTCACCGGACACTACTTGGCTGAAGACAGCCTTCTAAGCCAGCTCATATGCGCTGGAGCGGTTATGCCCCATTATGAATATCAGCATGTTCCGGGAATAGATCATCTCGGCATGCATATCTGGGGCAGCCTGCTTACAGCTAAGCAAGTGTCAAGCGTTGCCAATCAGCTTGGAAGAGAAAGGGTTTTATGTGAAACCTACGGATGCACAGGCAACTACCCATCATTTGCCGACAGAAAGTGGATCGGCGATTGGCTTTACGCTATGGGCGTCAACCTTTTAAATCATCATCTTGTTCCATATTCAATGCGTGGTAGGAGAAAGAGGGATTACGGCTTAAATTTCCATTGGAGCCAACCCTGGTGGAAATATAACGCGATTCTGGAGGAATACTTCGCAAGGCTGAGCTACATGCTATCTAGGGGTAGACGGATAGTTAAAGTGCTCATTATTCATCCCATAGGCACCGCGTGGGCTCTATATTCGCCATTAAATGTATCCAAGGTTATAGAAATAAATGATCATTTTTCAAGCCTGCTGAGAACGCTACTTTCCATCCACATAGATTTCGATTTGGGAGATGAGATGTTAATAAGGAAATACGGCGGGGTTGATGGTGAGAGACTGCTTATAGGCAAAATGGCATATGATGCGGTTATAATACCTCCAAGCGTAACACTGTCAAGCGAAACTGTGAAAATTTTAAGGAGATTTGCAGATTCAGGCGGCACGCTTATAGCCATATCTCCTACGCCATACCTGGTGGATGGCGAGCTCAATGAGGAGATAGGGGATTTATTAAGTAGAGCTAGGCTCCTTGAAAGAATCGAAAGGGAATCATTAGCTGCCGCGCTTAAGGATGTTCCTAAACCAATCATAATTGAGGGTGATGAAGATGGCGATGTGCTCTATCATTTAAGGGAAGATGAGGATGAACGCATCCTTTTCATAGTCAACACAAGTAGGGAAAGATCTCATGATTTAAGAGTGCTCGTAAACGGCGAATTTAACGTTGAAATTTGGGATCCAATAAGTGGAGAACAGTTTTCTGAAGAATTCGAAATTAAAAATGGAGAAACCTCATGGAGCGTAAGGCTGGAGTCCATAGGATCAAGAATGTTTGTTTTAAAGCCATGTCCATCTGAAACTTTCAGAATCAAGCATTCGCAGACATCTAACGAAAGAGGAAATAAGATCTGCGAAGTAACCCTCAGTGGCCCATGGAGGATTAAGAGGCTAAGCCCAAACATTCTCGTCCTAGACTATTGCAGGTACAGAGTTAAGGGCGCCTGGAGCGAGCCTGTGCCAGTATGGAAAGCTCACGATGCTATAGTTCGGAATGGGTTAGGCGCTGAATACTGCCTTAGATTCGAATTTGAATCTGAGGTGGAATTCAAGGATAGAAAAGCGTATTTGGTGATAGAGAAACCGGAGCGTTTCAAGATACGTGTTAATGGCATTAACGTTGAGCCTAAAATAGAAGGTTTCTGGTTGGACTGGAATTTCCCAAAAATAGATGTTTCCAACCTTCTGGGAAAGGGGTTAAATGCTATAGAAATCGAAGGAATCGTGGATTTAGAGCCGGAATTAGAGAACATATACTTGCTAGGCGAGTTCGCAGTTAAAATTGGAGCTAAAGGATGTTCAAGATTGGTGGAGGAGACGAAGGAGGCTGAGATTGGAGATCTATGCGAAGTGGGATACCCATTCTACGCAGGGGAATTTGAGCTTGAGAAAGATGTAGAGGCTAATGTTCCGGGAAACGCCAGAGTCTTCTTGCGCTTTGAGGGATTTAGCGCCGCATTAGCCATAGTCTATGTGAATGAAAGAGAGGTTGGGAAAGTATTTTTGCCACCCTACGAGATTGAGGTTACAGATTCCCTGAAGCAGGGAGTAAACAGAATAAAAGCTGTGTTGGTTGGAACTTTAAGGAACGCTCTGGGGCCATTACATTACAGGGGAGGAGACCCGTCCTTCATAGGTCCAGAAACCTTTAGAGAAGCAGCGAATTGGACCGACGATTACGTGCTTAGGCAATTCGGCGTGAAGAATGTTAAAATGCTTGCGTTCGCGCAATAAGACCTACATCAACCATACGCTTTGCTTATCTTAATGCCTTTAAGCATGCTTATATCCTTAATATTTTTAATAGATGCTTTGACATGTAGGTGAAGGATCGTTGAATGGAAGAGTTATTAGAGTTGATTTATGGGAGGAATTCAAGAATCTACTAATAAAATATGATGTGAAGGAGTTAGTGTATAGGATTGAAATGAGCGTTCCAGCTAAATACTTAACATCTTTAAGGCTTATTTTACCGACAAGCGGCGTTCAATACGTTTTTATCGACACCGCTTCAGGAGATAAGTTGAGAAAAACTGGTATAGCAATTCATAGAGATAAATTGGGAAACATGTACATAAGAGATGAGGATGTTATAAATTTCATCAGGTCTGAACTGAATAAGAAAGATTTGAAGATTCGCTCATACTGGTCAATGTAAATTATGCTGCGAAAGCTAAAGTTCGCCTTCGCATTCGCTTAAATCCTCAAATAAGTCCTCAGATAGGCTGGGCAGGTCTAACGATGCCAGCTTGATCAGATCTTCCTTCCCCTCAGAATAGCCTGACGCTATTAATATATCGTCAGCTTCAATCCTCATATCTGGCTTAGGCCTAATGCATCGACCTTTTCGCCTTATGGCAAGTATCCGCATCCCCGTTTCTTCCGGCAGGCGAGTCTCCCTCAGAGTCTTATTCACCAGCGGAGATTTTTCGCTTACCCTAACGTAAGCTATGGTCTCCTCAGCGTCCATTATCATCATCTTTAAAACTAGGTGGGGTTCGATTCCCCTAAGGATCACCTCTGCTATTTCAGCGGCTGCATCCGCGATTTTTTCGGCTGCAACCCCTAACCTTACCAATCCAAGAAGCCCTTTAGCTTCTTCCTTGCTAAATTCGCTTAGTAAAACAAGCAATTCAAAATTTGTATGCAGCTTATCCACATACTCTTCTAGGCTGTTTACTTCTTCAGCTAGCTCTTTACTGTTTAATAGAAGCGCTGAGTAAGCTAAGCTAATCATTAGCTCAGATGTGTCCTTAAGCTCAACGAACCGCTCGGCTATATTTCTAAACCGCTCTGCTTCATCCCTTAAGGTTTTCGGCCGCTCCCCTATTCTCAATGGCTCAACCTCAGCTTTCTCCCTAAACTCTTTTATTCCTTCCTGAACACCACGTATAATGAAAACATCGTTGCTTTTTACATACTCCTCATTTCCCGGATTTATTATCCAATCCTTGTTTCTACGGATGGCTATAACATCTATTCCCATGCTAGCTAAGTCTAGGTCATTTATTTGTCTACCAACTATGGGCGAGTTTTCAGAGATCTTGATTCTCGCTAAACGCTCCTCAACCCTCTCAAATATTTCTGTTACAATTGGATGTATACCTATGTCTTGAAGAACTATGGCGGCTATGTCGCCAGCTGCATCTGAAATTTTATCCGCTGCTGATGCAACCTTGGCAACGCCTGATAGGGCTTTAGCTTCATCAGCATCCCTTGCAGCTATCATTATTTCCATATCCAAGAGATAGGCGAGTGTGTCCACATGATCCTCAAGGTCTATAACGTCTTCTGCAAGATCTCTGTCATTAAATAACGCTGCTGAATAGGCTAGGTCAATCATCAGTTCAGAAAGATTTTTCATTTCCAGAAGCAGTTTTCTAACGGGTATAGGCTTATACTCCACCTTCTCTTTCCTACGCATTTTATCTAGTTCTCTCCCTCCAAGAATATTTTCGCTTAAGATATTTTAAAACTTAACTCTTTTTTAATATTAATTATGACATGCAATAAGCGTTTTTGGGAATTTCCTGAAAAGAAGAGCGAATAATCTTAATGCAGCAGGATAATTAATATTGCTAGGCATACGGTTATCATCGCATCTGTTACAGAAGTTTCTATCGGTATAACAAAATTATCCGGATCTAAACCTTTCTTGAAAGTTAGAATCGCTATCGAGTAGACTAATAAAATTATTAATGGAGAAACCATGCTGAAAGATGCGATTACTATGAAAAAAGATTTCAAGCTTTTATCAATCAGATGCGCTGTTAACCCGTATATCGCATAATAAGTAAGCCCTGAAAACCATATTTGAACCAGATCAGAGAGCTGCCTTCTAATACCCCCTATTTTGGCTTCAATTAAACCTAAATGAAGCCTTGTTGTAGTAATCGAGCCGAAGGATGCCGCTATATCGCCAAGAGAATCTATGAGAGCTGGATAAATTAAGAGGACCCCATGAGCCTCTTCAAGTTGTCTCTCAATTTGAAGTAGGGAATATCCGGATATCATCGCTATTAACGTTGTTATCACAACGGCTAGAAGGGATTCCCTTAAAGTTTTCCAATACTCCTTTTCATCCCTAAACTTGTAAGTGTTAATGCAGGAGAAGAAAATTGCGATTAAACCTATAATATAAATCGTAATTATGCCCGCAATATTAAACCAAAAAATTGTGATTAATGAAATCACATAAGATATTGTCGATAATACGTCTGCTATCGATGAGCTGAATGGATACAAAATTATGTCCGGATCTAAACCTTTTCTGTAAGCAATAAATGCTATTATCGCCGTTGCAGGATTAATTAATCCCAGAGAGATTGCTTGGATCGCTATGCTTGTAAAAATTATCATGTTTAGATCCTCTGCCGGAGCGCTGGTCACAATGAATGCTATGAAACTTGTAAGCAGACTTGAGAGTAAAGATAAGGTTAACTGCGAACTTAAAATGGCGTGAAAATACTTTGTATTCTTAGTTAAACTTGGATTTATAAGTCCCACATGGAGCCCGGTGCTAAGTCTTCCAGCTAGAATGCCATTTATAACCCCCCTTGTCGTTAGAACCGTGGGATATATTGCTATAGACCATCTTCTAAATCTTATGAGGCTGGTGTAGAACATGGTAAATATTACTCCTGCGACGAGTCCGAGAGGAGTGTTAGAAAGTGAAAATATTGATTCTAAAAAAATTTTAAATCTTTTCCCACCTCTTTCTCTAATATCCAGCGTCTCTTTCTTCGTCGCATCATCATTAGCTATTCTCAACCTAAGCACCCATCAATTTTTCGGGAAAATTTCGCCTTCGATTTCCATCTTAAAAATTATGATTGATACGGATGAAAAGTCTCCTTGATCATTTGCATTTGCCAAAAGCGGGCTGTTGACACCGTTCTTCCTCACCATCTTGGACACCCCCTTATACATCGATGCTTCACTCGAGTCCATCCCAGCAAAGGATCATTAATAACTTTTACAATAGGATTTGCTTTATAAATAAATTTTTACATTTACCATGCTGATAAGGAGGAGGAAAGAGTATTTGAGGGATAAAATTCTTCATCTGCTTGGGATTATAGGTCCCTTAATTGCCTACATAGCCATAGGTTTATCAATCTATCTGTCGCCTTGGTTTAGGTGGGAAAGCAATGCGCTGAGCGATCTTGGGCATGCGCAAAGAAGCGGGGTTGCACCCATATTTAATTTCGGCTTACTAGCGTCAGGTTTCCTAATAACCATTTATTCAGTTAAATCCCTAAGTGAATACGCTAAATATACAAGCATGTCATTAACATTTTCGGCTCTAATGTTGCAGGCAGTGGCAGCGTTTGATGAAATATATGGCAATCTTCATTTCCTAGTATCCATACTATTTTTTGTTTCTATAGGCTTCTCCTGCATCATATATTCCATAGAGAAGAAATCCATCCTAGCAGCTTTAGCCTTCACGGTGGGGCTATCATCCTGGATTCTTTATTGGGCCGGTCTGTATAAATCTGGCGTTGCAGTGCCTGAGATCATATCGGCAGTAGCAGCCACTCTATGCTTGTTCAATCAACATTTAAAATACTAAATGCTCATGGAGACAAATCCTTTAGCATGCATGGTCATACTGGATCTACTGCGCATAAGCGATCATGAAATGATGCCTTTGCGTGAATATTTAAAAAAATCTTAAGTTTTCCAAACTATTTTATCACTATGTGGGGTTTAAGAATGATTGATGTAGCAAGTTTCGGCGAGCCGATGGTTGAATTCTGCGCTACTGATGTTGGCAGAATAAGGGATGTCTACTTGTTTAGAAGGGGCTGGGGCGGCGACACATCAAATTTCATAGTTGCAGTTGCCAGGTTAGGCGTAAAAGCTGGCTACATCTGCCGGATTGGAGATGACGAGTTCGGAAAATCATTCTTAGAACTCTGGCAGAATGAGGGTATAGATACATCCCAAGTAATCATTGAGAAGGGTGGATTTACAGCCGTATACTTTATATCCCTCTTACCCGGCGGCGGACATGACTTCACTTATTACCGAAAAGATTCTGCTGCAAGCCATTATTCCCCCTCAGATTTGAATCCAAATTATCTAAGCAAACTAAAGGTTTTTCACTCAAGCGGCATATCAATGGCTATCAGCGAAAACTGCAGAAAGACCGTTTTTAAAGCCGCTGAAATCGTTAAGGCTAATGGTGGAATATTTAGTTTTGACGTGAATTTCAGACCTAAACTTTGGTCTCCTCAAATAGCTAAGCCTCACATTGAGAAGGCTATGGCTGAAGCCGATTTAATCTTCATGAGTAAGGAGGATGCAAGCTTACTTTATGGTGAAGAAACGGATAAGGTTATTGAGAAAATATATTCATTTGCTAAACCAAAAATTATCGTCGTGAAAATGGGCGGAGAGGGCTGCCTAATATTAGATGACGGAGAGAAAATTAATGTTCCAGGCTTTAAAGTCAATGTTGTTGACACAACAGGGGCAGGTGATGCTTTTGACGGAGCGTTTATTGTAGGGCTGCTTGAAGGCAAAGATTTAGAAGAAATTGGAATATTCGCAAATGCTGTAGGCGCCTTAACTACAACAGGTTTGGGAGCTGTTGCGCCCATACCTAGAAGAAGGGATGTTGAAGATTTTTTGCGCAGCTTTAACATGTGAGCGGGAGATCCCGCATGCTCCAGCTATGGGATGGATGCGAACAAAAGTTTATATTATCTCCTTTATTTTATCGCTATTTCTGCTAGGCGTGGGCAGGTCGAAGTTACGCCTGCTGAGATCGCGACCTCCGTAACTTCTCCTCCACGCGTGCTTTGCGGAAAAGTCTCGCCGAAGAAGACCTTTGTTGTGGGCGCGTGGGGTCCGGTTACGGAAGCCCACGTCTTCATCTATAGGCGGTTCACACCCTGAGATACTCTCTTATAACCTGCGAGAATGGTTTACCCTTCCTTATCTCTTCAGATTCTCTTTTTTCCAGATCGTCAATTTTCTTAGCTCTCTCTAGAACCTCTGAAACTTTATCCTTCGGTATCACAACTATTCCATCTTCATCCCCAACGATTATGTCGCCGGGATTTATAATTACGCCACCATATTTTATTGGGACATTAACGGCTTTGATCTCTGTTCTTCCAACCGACGTATTGGGCGATAGAAAACGATAAAAGACTTGGAAACCCATCTCTTTAATCTCTCTTAAATCTCTGATTGCACCGCACATCACAGCTCCCTCCAGCCCTCTAACCTTAGATGCAAGAGCCATTAAGCCGCCGAAGAGCGCTATATCACATGCCTCATCAGCATCTAAAGCCCTCACAAGGATGGAGCCCCTTTCAGCATTATCTATTGCTTCCATAGCCTCAAACGGGATAACCCTTCTACTGGAATAACAATCCTGAATCGTAACGGCCGGACCGGCGATTCTAATGCCCTCTAAAACATAGTTAAAATGCGTATTTAACGTGCCATTTAAACCCATCTGGTTTAGAGCATCCGACAATGAGGCAGTGGGGATCTTTTTAAGTTCCCTAGTATATTCTTCAAGGGACATATACATCACCAGCAGCCCTTTCATTATGTTAAAAATTATTATTTTTAACCCTTTTGGTCATCTTAAAATAGCATTACATCAGAAAATTCAAGATTAAAAAGAGCCAAAAATAGATGATGGAGAAACCCCGAAGACAAGGTTTTGGATCAACTAAAACCCTAGAATAAGCAATCTCTTCCTGCTATTTTCGGTGAATATGCAGCGCCATGCATGGATTGAATGGGCCCGCCCAGTCCTGCAAATGTAGCCTCATACCTCTAATTTTCAGCCCCAAACTAAACCTGAAGATTCTAGATCCTGCTCCGCAGGACCGGGCAAACCTAGATCATTAGAAAATTTAAGATCGATAGGGATAAAATGAACTGGAATTTAGTATATTGCCACTGCAAAAATGAAAGGGAATTATAAGCGGAATTATCCGCCTCACTGTCCTATGGGGATTATTGGATGCATATTTTATTTGCCTGATAATTTGACCTGGCTAATTTTTATTGATGGGAAGAAGAATCCCTTTCCGAATGTTCTTCCCTCCTTCGAGATCAATTCAATGTCTCTGTAAAGATCCATTATATGTCCTCCAGCCATTAAATTCTTAACGGGATGCTTTTTTTCGCCATTCTCTATTAGGAAGCCTTCATCAATTGTTGTTGAAAATTCTCCTGAAACCATGTTAGGTGAGAATGATGCGTTTATAATCAAGATCCCCTTTTTAGTTTCTGCGATCATCTCTTCTAGGGAGCTGTCGCCTGGCTTAACCCTAATGTTGCTCGGCCCAGCGCCAACTTGTCCTCTATAGCCGCCTCTAATGGCGTGTCCAGTCGACTCAGTATTCATTATGCCTGCAGAATATGAGTTGTGAAGGAAAGTCATCACCCTACCTCGGCTTACAACATTTAATGGCCTCTTAGGTACGCCTTCACCGTCATATGTGCTGCTCGCTATTGCCCCGGGAATGGTTCCATCATCTTCTATTTCAAGGATTTCCGGAGCTATTTGCTTACCTAATAGTCCAGATGCGAAGGTTCTCCCTTTAACCGCCGACTCGCCGGATAATGCGGATAATAAAGCTGAAAATAATGAGCTGGATGACTCAGGCGATAGAATTAGAGGCAGGGAGCCGCTTTCCGCTTTCCTTGAACTAAACTGTTCTATGGCTTTTTCAGCTGCTCTTTTACCAACCTTATAGAAGTCTATCTCCGATAATGATACGGCGAAGTCAAATTCATAGGAACTTCCAACATCGTCGCCCTCCCTATAGACAGGCTGTAAGTACGCTGAAGCCGACGTCTTCTCAGATTCAATAGAAACACCGGTAGACGTCATTAAGTATGCCCTAGAATGATTCGCCGCAAACCCTCCCAAATACATTGCACCGCTACGGACGCTTTCAGCAGCATCAATCATGCCCTTAGGAATTTTACCAGCATCCTCCAGCGTAAGGTTAACTATCTCCCCATCGCATAAGTCAGGAACTTCGGGAGCCTTTGATGGTCCAGGTATGCCCTTAAAGTATGGATCTGGCTGTGAGACCCTTGCGAAGCTCACCGCTTGATTAACCGTAGCCTCCACATCCGCATCTTCCAGACTTTGAGAGTAAGCCGCACCCATGCCTTTATTTTTGAAAACCCTAACGCCTATTCCAACATCTATCTGCGCCGAAGCTTCCTTTACGCCTTTGCCCATAATATTCACACTTAAAGACCTAGAGTATAGGGCAACTGCATCGTAAAAGTCAACATCTAGCCTAGAAAGGATCCGCATTGCTCTTTCAACCGGTGTAATCAAATCTATTCTCTCCAACTTTTCAGTTCACCTCCTTCCCCCAACAACTATTCCATCAATCCTGAAATGCGGTGCTCCAGCATCAACATACATGCCTTGACCGGACTTACCGCACATTCCAGGCATATCCATCCTGAAGTCTTTGCCAACGGCTTTCACATTTTTTAGGGCTTCAAGCGTTAAGCCGCTTATAGCCACATCTCTTAAATGCTCAGTTAACTCGCCCTTTTCTATAAGCCAAGCCTCCTCAACCTTACATGTAAATTGCCCCTTTTGAGATTCAACATAACCATATTGGGAACCAGCCAAGTAAACGCCGTAATCAACATCTTCCAATATTTCTTCAAGGGTTAAATCTCCAGGCGCAAGATAAGTGTTGGACATGCGCACAATGGGTGGATGATGATGCGACTGAGCCCTGGCGCTTCCCTCCGGTTCGCCTCCAATCTTTGCGGAGGATTCGAGTGAATGCAAAAACCCTGTGAGAACACCGTTTTTTACAAGTATGTGCGGTTTAGCCCTTGTCCCTTCGTGGTCATATATGAAGTGCCCAAATCCTTGTCTCGTTGGATCATCAATTATTGTGACTAGATTGCTTGCTATTTTCTGCCCCAGCTTGTCAGCTATTATTGACTGCCCGCTGAAGACTAGGTCGCCTTCGCTATTATGCCCAAAAGCCTCATGGATAAATAGGCCGCCGACTCTGGGATCAACAACTATGGGGAATGTGCCCCTAGGCGGCGGATGAGCGCTGAGGAGGCTAACAGCCCTTTTTGCAGCTCTCAACGAGAATTTCTCCACCTCAATATTTTCAACAATCTCGTAGCCGGCGACATTTCCAAGCCCTTCGAATCCAGCCTGCATATTATCGCCTTCCTTCGCTATGACTCTGCAAAATACGCGTGTTCTTGGAGCAACCTCCTCAATTAATGTTCCAAATGAGTTGCAGACGATAACCCTTGTTATGACATCCCCATATAAAATGAAGGTGTCCTTAACTCTGTCGCTGAAATTTCTGGCAGCCCCCTCTATCTCAAGCATTCTCTTAACCTTCTCCTCAGGGCTTACATCTTCAGGCTTAATCTTCATCTCATGTATGATCGTGTCGACTGAAGGTTTAACCTCAACTATTCTTGCCTCCTCACCCGCTTGAGTGGTTATCGACTTTGCGCCTCCAATTGCGTCTTGCAGGGTTTTTTCAACATTCTGTTTTGTAGGCATATTTGTCGACGCAAAACCCCATCGTCCGTTAACTATAACCCTTATGCCAACACCCTTTAAAATTCCCGAAGAGAGAGATCTCGCAATGCCATTCTCGATGGTTATGCTGTTTCCTCTCTCCTCAAAGAACCTTGCTTCACAGAAACTTGCGCCTTCATTAAGCGCTTTTTGAACAATTGATTCTAAAAGATCCTTCAAAATTAGCACCTGCCAAACACTAGAAAGGGAATAATATGGGTATATAAGCATTTAGAGGAAACATTGTGAAATGCATACTTCTATGATTTTAGATCGGCGGAGGAGTAAGTTTTCTTTGCACCGCCGGAATCTTCAACCATTTAGCGAATTCCAGGCTTGGGGGCTCATTTACATAAAGGCTTCTCCTCATAGACTCTAGAAGGCTGTTTTCACCGCCCAAAAACTCCGCTGCTGTAAGAACCTTATGGTTTACGCTTAACGCAGCTTTAACTATTGGCTTTATGAACGATTCCCACCCTTCATCTCGAAGCACATGATGATCTAAAATGATCGTTGGAATCCGCTTGGCGAGAGCCGTCAGGTTATCTCTTGCTAGCTCTATGCTTTTCCGATCCACTCTGAAGTCTGCGAGATATGTCGGCGGACCGCCTATAATTAGCATTTGAGGTTTCTCGCTAAGAATTATATTTAGGGTTTCCCGCGATATTGGCCCCTGAACGTCCGGCGCGAAGAGAAGGCATTCGTCACCATGCCTAATTGTCGCCATTAAAACCCATCCCAAATCCGAACCCTCCGGACCATGATAGACTGGTTTGGAAAAGGATATTAATGTCCCTCCGAATGCGAATGTTCTTCCATCAGCCACCTCAAGCCTATCGGCTTGCTCCCCGCTAGTCTTAACGAATAGCCATCCGCGGCGTCTCTGGCTGAAGTTGACGTAAGCCCTGTAATTTTTGGCCAGAACTATTTTTCCACCGTAAATTTTCCCGGCTATTTCAGCTGAACACCAATTATATGCCCAGTCAGTGTATGAGGGCGTATGATGATCAAAATGGTAGTGGCTAACAGTTACAACATCAGCTTTCTCAGCAAATTTAAGGATTGCTTCTCTACTATTCTTAAGCGCCATATACTCTTTAGGGTGGGGAGAAAAACCATACCGGTTTGGCCCCAGCGATACTCCGGCGTCTAAAAGGATCCTCACATCCGGGGTTTCAACGTAGGTGCACATGGATCTGACGCCTAAACTTTCAGAGGCTATTGGCAGAACCTTTATTTTATTAAGCATATCCATCTAAACACCATGTTATAAGCAGTCATTAATCCCTCAGCGAGATACCTATTTATTAATAGCCATTAGATATAGGCTTAATGGATTTTAGTGGGCTCCAAACTCAAGATCCACATCACGGTTAAAATCGTTTTCAGAAGGGTCAGATCTGTCATCGCCCACCAGAAATATTCTGGGAAGAAAGAATATTTAAACGCAACTATTCTAAATGAATCTTTCCCATCTTCGCATGTCTGCCACCTTTCTAAGCCCATTATTTTTTAACGAGAAGCGCTTAAGCAGATCGTTTTTTATGAGAAAGATTTTTAAGGATTGCATTACCATTAGGCATGTGTTTAAACTGGTGAGTAAATGTCCTATTGTCCAAGATGCGGCATAAAGTTGCCTGAAGATGCCAGATTCTGCCCAAACTGCGGCGCATCTATATATCGCATTGTGAAGCCTAGGGCGGCAGAGATTCATTCAACTGGCAGTTTGAAAAGTAGAGCGCTGGTCTTTCTGGCAGTATACATTCTCTGCATAAGTATAACGCTTATTGGGGCCTCGGCAAGAATTGAACGGCGCGAGGCAGACGAAATAATGAAGGAGATGAATAAGTTGGAAAACACCATAAAGTCGGCCGGTGTCCAAATAATCTTCGGCAATAACTTTATTCATGCATTGATAATGTTCATTCCCGCGGTTGGACCCTGCTGGGGCGCATACATTCTTTATAATACTGGAAGAGTTTTTGCCGCATACAGCCTCATCTACGATGTTGATCCAACGGTTCTCTTCTTGACAATTTTCATTTATCCATTCGCATGGATGGAATATTTGGCTTACACTTTGGCGATGTCTGAAAGTTTATGGGTGGTGTATGCTGCGCTAAAACGTAATTTTAAAAATGAAATAATCATAGCCTCAGTTATCATCGCCATATGCAGCGTAATTCTCCTTCTGGCTGCACTAATAGAAACCGCTCTTATTACCCCTCTATAGTCCACAAGATTTTGCTAAAATATAAAAAATTGAAGGCGTATCCCCCTCAGTTTAGCATATTAAGAGATAAACTGCTTTTATATTTCTTAACGTAATATTTTAGCAGAATAAGCAGTTTTAAGGTGTCCGGTTTGAGCTATGAGATGTGGACTGAGAAGTACAGGCCGCGCACATTAGATGAAATAGTTGATCAGGAAGAAATAGTCAGTCGGCTGAAAAGCTTCGTTAAGGCTAAGAATGTTCCACACTGCATATTCGCCGGACCGCCGGGAACTGGAAAAACCACAGCGGCTCTCTGCTTGGCTCATGATCTTTATGGCGAGAACTACCGCGAATACATAATGGAGCTTAATGCTAGCGATGAAAGGGGAATAAATGTTGTTAGGGAAACCGTTAAAACCTTCGCTAGAACAAAGCCCATAGGTGAAGTAACATTCAAGATACTTATTTTAGATGAGGCGGATAATATGACGGAGGATGCGCAGCAGGCTTTAAGGCGCACGATGGAGCGTTACAGTGAAACTGCACGTTTTATATTAATAGCTAATTACAGCGGTAGGATAATTGAGCCTATACAATCGCGCTGCGCTCCATTCAGATTCACTTATCTACCCCGTGAAGCTGTAATCGAGAGAATTAGGTATATCTGTGAAAGGGAAAACGTTAAGATCCTAGATGATGGCATAGAAGCCATATTAGAGATTAGTGAAGGTGACCTTAGAAAAACCGTGAATATTCTTCAGACCGCGGCTTCGCTTAATAAGCCTATTGATGCCGAGGTAGTTTACTCAGTTGTTGGCAGAGCTAACCCATACGATGTTAGGGAAATGATGTTAATAGCCCTAAATGGGGACTTCATAGCGGCGAGAAATAAACTAAGAGAGTTAACCCAAAAGTATGGGCTCACTGGAATAGACATAATAAAGCAGATTCATAATGAAATTTTCAGGCTTAATGTGCCTGATAAATGGAAAGTTAAATTGGCCGACATAGCCGGAGAGGTAGATTATAGGCTGATCCAGGGAGCCAGCGATGAAGTTCAGCTAAGCGCCATGCTAGCTAGGCTTGTTGAGGCAGGTTACGAAATAAAGAGGGCTCTATAAGCAAACTCATGGTGTTTCCATGTCATCGGAAACCGCTTTTATCCCATGGACGAGGAAGTATAAGCCTAAATCGCTTTCTGAGGTTGTAGGCAATGAGGAAGCTAAGAGAAAGATACTTGGGTGGATACGCTCTTGGGAGAAGGGTGTTCCAGATAAGAGAGCCATCTTCATTTATGGTCCACCGGGTGTAGGTAAAACCGCTACTGTCGAAGCCTTAGCAAACGATTTAAATATGGAGATAATTGAAAGCGATGCTAGCACCTATAGGACTGAGGAAGCCGTCAGACGCTTCGCCGGCAGAGCCTCGCAGTACGGCTCACTCTTCGGGATGAAGAGACTCATAGTTTTCGATGAACTGGATGGTATAACCGGATCGGCGGATTACGGCGGCCTTAGGGAAATAACTGAAATTGTGAAGAACAGCCGGGTTCCAGTGATTCTCATAGCTAATGATGCCTATGACCCTAGATTCGCAGCTCTGAGGAACAATTGCCTCTTGATTGAGTTTAAGAAGCCGTCTAAGGTTGAGGTTATGAGGCATCTGGCAAAGATATGTGCTAAAGAAGGAATAAACGCTGATGAGGCTGCCTTAAGATTTATAGCGGAAAGAAGCAATGGAGATGTTAGATCAGCAGTGACGGATCTTCAGGCTCTAGCTCAGGGCAGGACTAGGCTGACATATGAAGATGTTTCCTGGCTTGCTTCAAGGGATCGGAAAGAGAAGATATTTGATGTTTTAAGAATGATCTTCTACGCGAAAGATGCTTCAACAGCAAAGGCGGCTGTCAACATGGCGGATGTTGATTTAGACATGCTTTTCGAATGGATATATGAGAATATACCCTATCAAATAAAGAATCCTCACGAATTGGCAAACGCGATGGATATGTTAGCTAAAGCCGACGTCTACCGTAGAAGGGTTAAGGAGACGCAAGATTGGACCTTCCTAAGATACGTCATAGACTTAATGACGGCTGGTGTTGCATCATCGTGGAGTAAAAAGAGCGCAGGGTGGACCCCGTTTAAGTTTCCGGAACGCATAAAGACAGCCTCATTCTCGAAGGAAGAGAGAATGCTCCTTTCAGAGATAGGTAGAAGAATTGGAAGGAAATGCCACTTATCATCTTCACGCGCAGTGAGGGAGGTTCTTCCATATCTACGCGTAATCTTTCAGAATAATCCGAAGATGGCTAAGGGAATAGCGCGATGGTTAGATCTAACCAACGAGATGATCACGTACATCTCTGGGGAGCAGTAGCCTATTCGCGTGCGTGCTTTATTATATGTCCAACTTCTGGGAAAATTATTTCTTTAAGCGCTATAGATATGCTGTGCGGTGAGCCGGGTAGGCAAAATATTGCTTTCCCCCCAGTAACGCCAGCTATCGAGCGCGTTAGAACTGCCGCTGAACCTATTTCCCGATAGCTTAATGCTCTAAATATTTCGCCGAAGCCGGGTAGCTCCTTCTCAAGCAGCGGTTGAACAGCTTCTATTGTTACATCCCTCGGGCTTATGCCTGTTCCGCCTGACGTTATTATAACATCTACTTTACGCGACTTTATTGCTCTCATCACTGCTCTCTGGATTTCTGCCTTGTCATCAGTAACTATTTTCCGCATGGTTACCCTATGCCCATTCTCCTTAAGCATCTTAATTATTAAATCCCCTGAGGGATCATTCAGCATCCCTTTTTCGGCATACCCCTTATATCGAGATGTGCTGCACGTTATAACCGCGAAGTTTAGGCTTTTAGGAGCATCAATCTTATGTTTAATAACAGTCTCGCTCAAATTCACTCTTCACCTTTTTTATAACCCTTATATTTTGAATCAACGTATAGGGATATTGCCCTTCAGCATCCTTCTCATATTGCTTAACCATGTCCCAAATTGTGAGTAACGCCGTTGCTGTCGCCACTAGAGCTTCCATTTCAACACCAGTTTTGGCTTTAGCCTTAATCGTCGATTCAACTTCAACAGTGTTCTCATCTAAAATTTTTACTTCAACGTTCACGTTAGTTATGGGTATTGGATGACATAATGGTATAAGTATTGATGTGTTCTTCGCGGCTAGAACCCCAGCTATCTTAGCCGTGTAAAGCGGATCCCCCTTTTCCACCTTCCCCTCCCTAATTAACCTAACAGTTTCAGCTCTAAGCCTTATTTGCCCCTTTGCTGCTGCCTCACGGTAAATTTCAGGCTTGGGTGTTACATCAACCATGGACATTTATGGTGCACACTCAATGCTACGAATTAGTTGTCTTTTTATTAAGACAGGTTGGTTTCCCGCTGCTCCTGCTGGAAAACTGAGGCTTCCTCCTGGAATTTATCCATCTGTTTCAGCAGATCCTTAATTGCCTGCTCAAGACTTGATATGCGAAGCCTTAATGTTTCCATGCTCCTCTTTAAGTGTTCAAGCTTTACATAAACTGTCTCGGGAACTGAAACCCTGGATATGTACTCCTTTGCCTCATATATCTCCCTAAGTTTTAAGAGCTCAAGAATCCCCTCTGAGGGTTTCTCCAGTATATCTCTCGCCATCTCAATGAACTCTTGGCTTTCAGTGACAACCCTTCTGAGATGTTCTAATGCTTGTTTAGAAGCCCCGGATGGATCTGCTGGCTTCTGGAGGGTTTCCCTAAAACCATTTAAAGGTTGAAGAATCGCCCTAAATTTTTTTCTTATCGATGGAGCTCTCTCCGGCTTAAGTAGCAGCATTTTGTCCCTCATTTCCTCAGTTAGGTTTCTTATGGCGCCTATAAGATTCTCAGATCTCGCCCATAACTCTGCAGGCGGCAGCTTCTCGTAGGCAACATTTGCCAATATCTCGCTGGAAACCTTCTGAATGAGATCCTCAAGATGAGCTATCTTTGATTCTAAATCTTTAATCATTAACATTTTACCACTACAAAACTAAAATTAGCTTATTCAAATAAAAATATTTTTTATTTCTAAAAAGCCGCATATTAAGCGATAATTGAACGAAAAGTATATAAAAGGTTTTATTTGAGTATTATGATGCATTAACTATTGAAGGGTGATATTT
>Ga0209183_1000243_pt1 | contig 25150 bp, 19 predicted proteins | sample LHCtaG_2_FD_184120 | JGI IMG/M metagenome (GOLD analysis project Ga0209183, IMG submission 184120) | Hot spring microbial communities from Little Hot Creek, USA to study Microbial Dark Matter (Phase II) - LHC4sed_replicate (SPAdes)... | ecosystem: Environmental > Aquatic > Thermal springs > Hot... | reverse complement strand
TAGTGAATACAACATCCTCAGCTGTGAATTCCACACCATCACTCCAGTACACCCCCTCCTTAACCCTAATACGAAGCCTCGTATAATCATCAGAATACTCAGGAAGATCTGCAGCTAAACAAGGTATCAATAACTTCTCCAAACGATACTCAGTCTCATTATAGTAATAGAATGGCTCAAACACATAGGTTATACCGCTAGGTATACCTGGAACCCATACATTACCCCACTCAGGATTAGGTATTCTACCTAGTTCTCTCGCTGTTACTACTACTAAGTCTCCCCTCGGTATTCCAGGCGGTAGTTGACCATATACTATCGTAGAGGATAGTGAAAGCCATAGAGCAAGGAAGCCCATAGAAAACAGTAAGAAATAACGACTCTTTTTCATCTCCCCTAGCTTAAGGGGTTAGGCAAAAGCCATATTTAAATATTACTACTCGTACTTTTCTAAAAAATGTTATCGAGTTGACTTTAACCTTCCATAGAGGTATACCTTCGATCCTCGAGATGAGCTTACTTAAATTGTTGTAGTTACTATATAAGTGGTTCTCAGCATAATGCTGATTTTTCTAAATCTCCCACTTTTATCGAACTAGCTTACCATCATATTACTTGAGAATGATTTAACCCTTGACCTTTTGCTTCTTCAAATTGATGCACCTAAAAAGAGAATTGAAAGAATTATCCTTTCAACCTCATCCCTCCTCATGTAAATATCTTTAACCCTAAACCCCAGCCTTTCAAGTATCTCCTTAACCCTAGCCCTCTTAGACTCGAAATCCTTGAACGCGTTTTCAAACTCTGCGATTATGTCTTTAGGCTTCTCACCTGTCCCGTTGGTTGTGGTTCCAAGCGTTGTTCCGCCGTAAAGCCTTAAAGCCTTCTCAGCGGCGCGCACTATGCTTCGACGTTTAAGCTCAAGCTCGTCAAGCTCCCTTTCCAACTGGCTTTTAAGATTTTCCTCAGTTTTAACTCCATACTCAGCTAGGTGCTTGTCAGCATCTTCGATGGTGGGCGGCTTCTCAGACTTCTGAGAAGCCTGAGACTGAGAATTCTGAGGATTCTCGGTCTTCTTCTGAGGCATGTAGGGCTTCATATCTGGATCGCTCCATATCTCATCATAGTACTTCTTGTACTGTGGGGGGTGAAGTTTGCTTTCCCGCCTAGCTTTCGAAACCGAGTAACCCTTCTTCACCAGCTCTTTGAAACGCTCAATCTTCTCCTTCACAGTATCGCTCGCCATATACACTCACCATGTACACTTCCATGTACACTCTCCATGTACAATATACATGGTGACCATGTACAATGTATACTCACCATGTATACTTCCATGTTCATTCATGTTCGAAGCGGAAAGCCTTCACCTCAGGCACCGTTTCAAGTATCTTCTTCAGCTTCTCCGCTGTATCCAGGATCCTTTCGATAGTCGTGTAGCATTGGAGAGCGTTCTCCTCCCTAACGGAGTCCTTTAGAACTCCGATATCTACTCTTAAGCTACCGAGAGCCCATTGGACATATTTCCAGCTGAATCGTACCGGCGGCTCGGCGAGAAGCCTTCTAAGATACTTCTCGAACTTCTTCTCCAGGATTATCGTTCGAGCTTCATCCATGAGGACGAGCTCGTTATCGCTGTAGGGCATATTCCATGCGATCAACTCTTCAAACCTATCCCTATACTTCGCGGGATCCAATCCAGCTTTCCTAAGAGTATCGCTCCAAAGTCTCCATAGATCCTCGTATTCAGCATCCGTGAGGATCTTGTAGACTGGCTCCTCCTTTCTAGCTTCGTGAATCCTCAGGAACTCGCTTCCAGCTAGAAGCCTCCCCTTAGCTTCGCTCAGCCACTCGTTTATACTCCTCAAGTAGGCGTATAGGGCGAGAGCGTTGCGAACCTCAGCTTGATGCTCCATGCTTCCCAGCCAGGATTCGATACGGCTTACGATACCGCGTATCCAACCCCAATCGACCTGCGGAGCTTCGACTACGCGTTCAGGAATCTCCTTCTCGACGGCTTCGACTGCTTCCTCAACCTCCTCAGGCTTAGCCTTCGGGACAGCTATACGCTTAGCTTCCTCGGCGAAGGTTACGACGTTGACAGGCCTACCCTCCTTATTCGTTATCGTTATCACCCTATACTTCTCAGTGTCGGGGGGCGAAAATTTTATATTGATGAATGAATTTGACTAATGTGGGGTTGAAAATAAGTAGTGGAATTGCATACGTACTTTCCCGTCTTATGGTGTTTGCTATCGTCGTGTATCTAGGTATTACTCTTTGCTTTGTAATTCCACGTTTGTCACCGATTAATCCTGTCGAAACGGTTCTATCACGCTTCCTAGCGTACTTGGACTATCAAGATCCGAAAGAAGTAGAATATCTCCGTAATGCATTAATGGAAATTTACGGGCTTAAAGGTAGCTTACTAGAGCAATACATAGGTTTTTGGAGACGTGTGATAGTTGGAGATTTCGGTCCTTCACTAGCAAATTTCCCGACACCAGTAAGTAAGATTATAGGTAATAGTTTACCATGGACGATTGGGTTATTAATGACATGTACATTACTTTCATGGTTTATCACAAATATTATAGGTGGATTTGCAGGATATTTTAACGATAGGAAATGGGCTAAATCACTTTCAGCTTTTGCAGTTATTGTGAATCCGATTCCATACTATATTATGGCTTTACTACTAATAATGCTGTTTTCATATGCTATTCCTATATTTCCAATGATGGGGGGCATGTCTATAGGTATGAAAGCTTCTCTTTCACTAGAATTCATATTAAATGTAATATATCATTCTACTCTTCCAGCTTTATCACTTATTATAGTTTCATATGGAGGACAATTTATAACTATGCGTGCACTAGTTATTAATACAAAAGTAGAAGACTATGTAGAGTTTGCAGAATCATTAGGAATACCCAAAAGAACTATAGTAAACAGATACATTATACGTAATTGTCTTCTCCCAAGAGTTACAGGTTTAGCTCTATCTTTAGGAGGAATATTCACAGGAGCCTTAGCTATGGAAGTTATCTTCGCATATCCAGGTATAGGTACATTATTGCAAAATGCTATACTAAACGGAGATTACAATCTAGTAATGGGTATATGTACATACTCTATCATAAGCATAGCTTTCGCCACTCTCCTATTAGATCTTTTATATCCGCTTGTGGATCCAAGAATAAGGTATAGATAGGTGGAAACTATGTCTATGCGACATGAATTCATAGCATTTCTCAGAAAAAATAAATCTTTTTCCTTTGGACTAACTTTATTAATCTTTTGCTTAATACTTGGATTTATAGTGTCTTTATTTGCACCTTATGATCCTAGAAGATGGAACGTAGCTCCTATAAGCAAGCCCCCATCCTTAAAATATCCTTTAGGAACGACAGCGTTAGGGCAGGATGTATTCTGGCTTCTTTCATTGTCTTTAAGGAATTCTATCATCATCGGAGTGTTGGGGTCTGCGGTCGGTTTACTCGTAGGTGTGGTGCTAGGTCCATTTGCTGCGTATAAAGGAGGATTGTTAGATAAATTAACAATAACAGTTGCGGATACATTTCATGTCATACCTAACATTATGATTCTAATATTAATAGCGTCTATGTTAAGAGGACAATTAAGTGTACCATTGATCGGGATACTTATAGGTTTACTGACATGGAGTGCGCCTGTTAGAAATGTGAGATCTATGGTCTTAAGCTTGAGAGAAAGAGAATTCACATACGTAGCAACATTTTCAGGAATGAGTACTACAAGAATTCTATTTAGTCAATATTTACCACACATTTTCCCATGGGTTTCATCTGCCTTTATAAATAGGATTATAATGAGTATGGGTACCGAAATAACGTTAGCTATATTCGGTTTATCAAGTATGGATGAAGCAACTTTAGGGACAATGTTGCATTGGTCTTTAAGATATCAAGCACTTTTTACTGGATTATTATGGTGGATTCTAACTCCTATAGTATTCTCTATAATACTATTTATATCACTCTACATTATATCAATAGGGTTAAGTGAATATTTAAACCCACGTACTCGTTTGAGGTGATCTATCTTGCATAGTAAAGAAAATATTATGTACGTACGTAATTTAAGAGCGTATTATACAATCCATAAATTATATAGCGAATATAATGTATATGCTGTAGATGGAGTAAATTTTTCATTAAAACAAAATGAAATAGTTGGTATAGCTGGCGAATCTGGATGTGGAAAATCCACTCTAATTAAGGTGCTATACGGTTTAATTTCTCCACCTCTTAATGTATATAGCGGTGAAATTATATATGATTTAGGAAATAAAGTAATTAACATACTTTCACTTGGTGAAAAAGAATTAGAAAACATATGGGGAAATTATTTAGCATACATACCACAAGGATCTATGGGCTCTCTTAATCCTACTATGCGTATCAAGGATCATTTTATTAATTTAATTAAACATAAAACTAAAACTTTTGATAAAACGCTAATCGAAGAAAGTATTGCGAAATATCTAGATAGTCTCGGTTTACCTATAGAAGTTTTAACATCTTACCCGCATCAGCTAAGTGGTGGTATGAGGCAGAGAATAGTTATAGCGTTAGCTACGATATTGCAGCCGAAGATAATATTTGCAGATGAACCTACTACAGCATTAGACGTCATTGTACAGAGAGGAATCATTCAGCTATTAGGTAGGATACAGAAGGAGCAAAAAAGTACGTTAGTTATAGTTACTCATGATATGAATGTTCATGCGGAGCTTACTCAAAGAATGTTTATAATGTATGCAGGAAAGATTATTGAAGTTGGCTCTACGGAAGATATCTTTGAGGAACCTTTACATCCATACACGTATTTCCTTATAAATTCATTACCGCAGATAGGGGATAAATCCAGAAAGCTAAGTTTAAGCGGGAAACCCCCCTCATTAATTAATCCTCCGCCAGGCTGTAGGTTTAATCCTAGATGCCCTTATGCAAAAGATATATGTCGAAGGGAAGAACCACCCTTAAGAGATGTTGATTCAAACCGTTTAGTAGCCTGCCATATGGTTTAGGGTGAGAGCTGTGTCTAGCAATATATTATTAGATGTTAGTAATGTCACAAAAATATTCAAGATAGGAGGTATTTATTTTGGAGAAAAACTAACAGCTGTAGATAACATAAGTTTAAAGTTTATGGATGATAAGAAAATAATTTTATCCATAGTAGGTGAGAGCGGAAGCGGGAAGTCCACGTTGGCTAAAATGATACTGGGCATCGAAAAACCAACAAGCGGTAGCATATTGTATAGAGGTAAGGATATCTTCAAGCTTAATAAGAAGGAGAGGAAAGATTTTAGAAAAGATGTCCAACCTATTTTCCAGAACCCATACGAATCATTCAATCCACTAAGGAAAGTTGACGAGTATCTTTATTCTACTGCGCTAAGTTATCTGGAAGTAGATCGTAGTAGCCTCGAAAAAGTCATCGAAGAATCATTCAGTATCGTTGGATTGGATTTTGAGAGGGTTAAGGGTAAATATCCGCATGAATTTTCAGGTGGTGAACTTCAGAGAGTAGCTATAGCACGTGCCTTGATAACAAAGCCGCATCTATTAATTGCTGATGAACCAGTCTCTATGGTTGATGCTACTCTTAGAATGAGTATTCTAAACATTTTTTCCGAGCTTAAAGAAAAGCTTTATAGTTCCATCATGTATATTACACATGACCTATCCACCGCCTACTATATAAGCGACTACATAATGGTGATGTATAGGGGAAGCATGGTCGAATATGGGAATACAAGGGAAGTATTAGAGGAACCGCTTCACCCATATACAAAAATTCTTCTAGAAAGCATCCCTAAGCCGAATCCGAAGTTGAGATGGAGGGAGGAAATAAAACTTTCAGGATTAGAAGTTAAGGAGTTTGAGGCTTTAGGATGCAAATTTTCAAATAGATGCGCGAATGCTACAGAAAAATGCTTCAAGGAGAGACCACCAGAAATAGTTTTAAATGAAAGAAAAGTTTGTTGCTGGCTTTACTCGCACTAAAAATATTTTAAATAGTTTCTATGAGACATCTGCCGAGCTAATACTTTAATCACAGAATATCCGTTACATCCCCTATAAGGGGCAATCTCTCTGGGAACTTCATAGGTCTCCATTCGCGTCTCATATCTGATATATCCCAGTCTTCGAAAAAGTCGTAAAGTATGCTTCCTTGACAATGTCTTGGCGGCTTTATACCTAATATGTATGATATCGTTGGTGCTATATCCACAAGTTTGACCGGTCCAACCCTATCGATAGGTCTTACATAACCTTTCTTAATATCCTTCCCCACGATCATGAAAGTTGCATAGTTTGATGAGATTTCTGTTTCTGCTGTAGGTATCTGGGGGCCGTGATTTGCACCTCCAACCCTTACAGAACCATCGGAACCTAAAAGGATATGGCCCCACGTGAAACCCGGTGAATAAGCGAAAACGATATCGCCTACATGTTCACCCCAGAGCCCTACTATAGACGCGTCTTCTCTTCTTAGAGCAAAAGCAACTACATATTCCCCATCCTGATCTTTACAACTTCTAAGCACATCTATAACCTCCTTCCTAATATCTTCATACTCTGAATCTTCGACTATGCCCATCTTATATCTGCTTTTCAAATTCACATAAATATTTGTTAGATCTATGAAGATTTTGCTTTTAGCCCAATTAACGCGTCGCTTCCCCTCATACTCCTCTACTTCTATTAATCCCCTATCAGCTAAAGCTTTCAGAATCGAATATACTTTTCTGTTCGGCGAATTCCCATGGTCTGAGACTACGATTAAGTATGTCTCCTCATCTAGATACCTCAAGAATTCTCCAACAAGCCTATCAGCTATCTGGTATCCCAATCTAAGGAGATGCCAAGCCCACTCAGCCTTATCTGGATCATACATTCCGCCGACGGGATCAGCCATACCTAGAACCGTATGTTGCAATGCATCGATGAAGTGCCAATGCATCATGTAGAGGGAAGCATTATACTTATCCATCAGATATCTAGCAGCATTAGAAATCCACCTTATTTGATACTCGAACTCTTCGACTAAGGTTTTCTCATCGACAAATCCGGCGAAGAAAGCTGTAGAGACCGCCTCGTTAATGTAGGGTCCAAATTTTTCAGTAAGTTCACCGCCAATCTCTGGTGGATGGGTAAAGCCGGAAAGAGGATATACTTGAGACCTATAGAGAATAAGCTCTCTTCCATCCCTAGAGAGTTTAACGAGTTTAAACCGTACAGCTCCAACCTTCTCCTCACCTTCTACGATGAAAATCTCTCTCAACCATCCACTCCATTCGCCCTCTTTAAGAGAGCATAAAACTTTGGATCCGTCTCTCTCCTTCGAGAGGAGTAGTTCTTGATATCCACATCCATCTGAATCTAAAAGTAAAGCATAATACGTCACACCTCTACCTTTAGGCTTAGGCTGAACCTCTATCTTGGCTTCTAATGGAGGATTATAACTCTTAGGCGTATTAATCCATTCCGCCCTTCTAAATTCGACGGGAATGATTTGAAATCCTCCTTCTTTACGTGTATGCTGTGAGATGCCGTGGACGTAACAGGCGTTCGGGCATATTTCAAAGTAGAATAGCCCAGGTCTCCAGAACCAGTCTACATGGATTGTTATATTGGTTGTCGGCGGATAACCTACGAAGTATAGTAGGATGCTTCTTAAACCTTGCCTTGCAGCAGCTTCCCAAAGGTATTCAGCCTTACAGAGGTTTGAGGACATAGCTTCATCTCCATGCTTCTCCATAACGGTTTCACCGTAACTATGCCTACCCCAGACGGCTATTCCATGAGTCCCAGGCCAAGACCCCGTTGCTATGGTAGTCCAATTCTCAGGGGTTTGCGCTGGGATAGCTGGAAGAGCTTTAGAGAAACCGCCATTATCCATGATCCACTTGAAATTTGGGCATACACCTTCATTCGCAAACCTTTCGACAAGTTTCGGTGAGAGCGCATCTAACCCGATTACGAAAACCCGTTTCATGTACTCCCCCTATTTTACGATGAGATAATTAATTCTCTTATTATTTCTGCTAAATGCTTGAAGAATTTTTCTGGAAGCAATTTATACGGTTGTAGTTCAGCTGTTAGATAATCTTTGTAGCCTATGTTTTTCAGGCTTCTGATAACTTCAGGCCAGTTTACATCTCCTTGGAGGATGTATGTTATACTCTTCGTCCTCTCAGAGTAGTCTTTCAAATGTACCTTCTTTATCCTTCCGCCTAGTATTCTTATCCAGTGTTGAGGATATGATTGATATCTAGCTAGTACGTTCCCTACATCCAAGTATACTCCCACCATATCACTTCCTACATCATCTACGAATCTACGCATCTCAAGCGGGCTTAATAGAAAGTTATTCTCCACGTTCTCTATGCATAGGTATACCCCCTCCTCTTCAGCCTTCCTAGATAGCCTTCTAATAGTCTGTAGGACTAGCTGGTATGTCTCCTCGTATGGTGTATCCTCGGTCACAACGGCCGGTACTAAGAGTAGACTCGTAGCTCTAAGCCTATTAGCCACCTCTAACCCCTTCTCCACGATTCTGAAAGCCTTATCTCTGACGCTTGGATCTGGAGAGTTAAGCGGATACTTCCATAGCAATCCACCTCTAACGCTATGCACTTCCAACCCCGTCTTACGGCTAGCCTCGAGGAGCTTCTCAGCATCATCGAATAAACTCTCTATCCTCAAGTATCCTCTCGCAGAGAGAGGCTGTATAGGTTCGGAAGCCTCCGATATCGTAACCTCAACCCCGTCGAACCCTGCATCCCTGTAGAAATCGAACTCCTCTATGAAGGAGGCTCCGTTCCTATGCCAGAATACGGTTCCGACTTTCATTACGAATCCACCGCTCTCCATTCTTGTGGAGTTCGGTAGATCTCTTAAATCTTACCCTTGTCCTGCTAGGTTTTCAGCCACTCCTCGGTACTGCCACCATATCATGATAGTTTGTTCATAGGAGTGGAGGGATGTGTGGAATTCATAGCTAGGTTTAGAATTGTCTTAGAAATTTTAGGATGTTATGGAGTGTTATAGTGGTTGGCCTTCTGATATTAAATCTAATTTTCTGATGCTAGATTCGTAGATAATGTATCGAATTTCATCTATGTATAGCTCTAGACTTTACAAAAGAAATGTTTACATCAAGCGCCGGGCATCTATACTTATCGAATAGCTTGAAATCTAGTGATCTAGAATCTAGGAATCGCGTAGATCTCCTCGTAGAAGAGCTAGACGGGTTGTTGGATATCGTTAGAGATAGATACTCTAAAGCTATAGAGGATTGTATGAAGCGTTTCCCTTTAACGCTATCTAGTATACTTCTAGGTAAAGCCGCATCCAGTGTAGACGATCTCGTAGTAATCCTGGATTACGCCATTAAGCTATTATCCCATCCAGAACCGTCGATTAGGAGCTTAGCTATACTATCGTTATATGAGTTGAAGAGTCTACTATACTTCACTACCTCTCGATCATCCATAAAGCCGGTGGATGATAGTGAAGCTAGAAGCTATGCTTTCAAGCTGATCTCAGGTGCAGCTCCAGGACTACTTATAATCTTAGGGGATGACCCTTTAGCTTTAGAGAGGGTGTTATCTAAAGCTCAACGGCTAGGCTTCATAGTATTAGTCGTATCTAATCGATTTCGAGAGGTAATCGACGGTGGACTCGTGATAGATGGGAGGAGGGGGTTGATACGCTACGTAGCGGATAATCCTATCGATGGGCTGGTATACTCTCTAGGTTTAGCTGCGAGGCTCCTATCGATTTCGACCGGGTCCCTCGATCGCGATAGTCTATCAAAATACCTAGAGAGGAGGATGCATGTAGGAGTAGCTATCCTCTCTACCTCGAAGAGTTTTGATGCGATACTTGATGCTATCTCTGATTTAGGACTACATACGGTTGTATTAGCTGATATAACCTGCGATAAAGGTAGGGTTGTCTACGTAGATAGGATCGATGATATAATACCCACGATATGCGGTAAGCTCGGTATAACGATCCTCCTAGAGGAGCTTCCGATAGGCTTCAGCAGTATATATGAAGGTAAGAGTGTGAGGGATAGAGATGTCTATGTAGAGTTCGGCAGCGTGAAACCATACTTCGAACTCGTATTATCGCGTAAGCTTGAGGAGGTTGTAGATGGACGTGTAGAAGTTATAGGACCTGATATAGATTCCATGCCCGAAGGATCGATACAGCCTCTAGGTATACTAGTAGAGGTGGCTGGAGCTAGGATGAAACGTGAATACGAGCCTATAATCGAGAGGAGTATCCATAGGATAGTGAATTACGGTGAGGAGACTTGGCATGTTGGTCAGAGGGATTCCGGGTGGATAAGGATAACTAGAAAGGGTTTCGATAAGGGTTTCAGGCTTAAACATCTAGGATGCATGCTCTACATAGGGTTGAAGAGGTTATACGGCGATATCATCGATAAAATCCAAGTTAAGATATATACGGATGAAAGCCGGGTTAACGAGTTTCTCAAGATAGCTAGGAGTATATACGGCGAGAGGGATCGTAGGCTAATAGGGCTATCCGATGAGGATGTTGAGAGATACTATATATGCAGTATATGTCAGAGCTTCCTCTCGAACCATGTATGCGTAGTAACACCGGAGAGACCCGGCCTCTGTGGTACCGTGACATATATGGATGCTGAGATAGCATACGAGCTTAAAGGGGAGGCTTCAGGTATCAGGCCTGTAGAGAGGGGTAAGCCTATAGATCCATCGAAGGGTGAATGGGATGGTTTAGATAGAGCTGTATCCCAGATTACCCATGGAGCTGTGAATAGGATATCCCTATACAGTTTAGTCTCCTATCCTACGACATCTACGCTTAGTTTTGAATGTATATCCGTCTTCATACCGGAATGCAACGGTATCATGGTCGCGGATTACAGCTATAGGGGTGAAACACCTATCGGTCTACCGTTCGCTAGTATCGCAGGTATGATAAGCGGTCTACAGATGTCTGGATTCCTAGGGCATTCACGTAGATGGATACTAAGCCGTAAATACTTCAAAGCTGATGGTGGATTAAAGCGTATAGTATGGATGCCTAGATCCCTTAAGGAAGCTTTAGATAGAGAGTTTAAAGCTAGATGTATCGAGGAGGGTATTCCGGATTTACCTGAGAAGATAGCCGATGAGTATACAGCTAAAACCCTAGATGAGCTTCTAGAATGGCTTGTTAAAGTTAGGCATCCAGTCCTAGAGCTTCCACCTATACTAACCTTCTAACGGTGTCCGCTATGATTCTTAAACATGACGGTATAGATAAGATCGAGGTTAAAGTTAATAGATTCTCGCTAGATTTAGAAAGCTGGAATCCCCCGCTTCTAGCTCTAACCGTACCGTTGGATCCAGCCGGTATCCATACGTATATTTTTAAGGCTAGAGGATTGGAGACGAGTAGTATCGATAAGCTAGCATTAGATTTACATCATAGATTCAACCCGGATATTCTATGCGTAACGCTTCCGAGACATGGAGAACCCCGCGACTTAGAGGATTATGTGGAGATATGCCTATCGATAATCGATAGGATCGGTAAGCCGCTGATGATCCTAGGGGAGGGATCCGCTTTCGATAGGATGATCTTCGAGGGTATAGTCGAGAAAGTTGGAGCTGATGAGCTTATAATAGGCCCCGTCGATATAGGCAACTATAGAACGTATGCCGCTCTAGCATCCATCTATAAGCAGAATCTTCTAGCTAGATCTACTACGGATATCAATCAAGCTAAGCAGCTTATACAGCTTATAGTAGATGCAGGTCTACCGCGGGAACGTATACTACTCGATATAGCATCAACGGGGCTTGGACTAGGACTTGAAGATACATACAACCTCGTAGAGCAGGCTAAGCTACTGTACGGTAGGGGGGACCCCTTACTCTCTATACCTATAGCTGCGTTCACATGGGAAGCTTGGGATTCACCTGAAATCTATATGGACGGCTTATCCATATATAGAGGTATGGTGTGGGAGCTAATCTCAGCTTCAGCTTACATCCTAGCCTCAGCCGATCTCATAGTACTCCTTGACCCAGAAGCCTTCCTACACGCTAGGAGGCTCATAGGCATGCTATCTACGGTGGGATAATCCTTGTCGAGAAAAGTTCAACCCATACATATATACGGGTTTCTACCTAAACGTAATTGTGGTAGATGCGGTGTAACTACATGCCTAGCGTTCGCAGCTAAGCTTGCTAGCGGTGAAGCTACACCAGATTTATGCCCATTCCTCACACCTCAATCTAGAGCTCGGATATTCGCGTTAATCATGCCTCCGGTAAGACCTGTAGCTATAGCTTCATCAAAGATCACGGTAGAGGTTGGAGGTGAAGAAGGCTTATTCAGACATGATGGCGGTTTCAGGAGGGAAGCTAGGATAGCTTATCCTATCGATCTAACGTTGAATCATACAGAGATAACTGGTAAGGTTTCATACGTAGAGTCGATCGTATTAGAGCGTATGGATTCAAAGCTATCTGTAGATCTCTATATAGTAGACCTGAAGATGTTACCCCCAGAGCTTGTAGAGGATAGATTAGCAGCTATCCGTAAAGTTACAGATAAGCCTCTCATACTGAAAGCTAGTAGCATGGATGCCTACGATTCAGCTTTAAAATTCTTGAGGGATGAGAAGCCCGCCGTTATGATCGACCCCTCAACCATGTCCATAGAGGAGCTTGCGGGAATGCGATCCATAAGAGACTACCCCATCGTAATAATGGTGGATAGCATAGATCCGCTGGAAGAAGCTTTAACTAGGATCGAAGGGATGGGTTTAGATAGAGTGATTATAGGTATCCGATGTCCTGATGTTAGGAAGCTTTTAAAATACGTTTCGAGTGTAAGGGTGAGGAGTGTAGAGGGGGATAGGAAGTTCGGCTACCCCATACTGGTAGATGTAGGTGAAGCTACGCATCCGTACGGATGCATAGCTATCCTAGCTGCAGTCCTCCTCAGATACGCATCCATACTAGTACTACCTAGATCGATAGCTAGGGAGGGAGTTGAAGGCCTACTAGTTTTCAAGCAATCCCTATACATGGATCCTAAGAAGCCTAGGACTGTAGATCCAGGTCTCTACGAGGTCGGCATACCATCTAAGTCGTCGCCTGTAATCGTAACCTCGAACTATGCGTTAACATTCTACATAGTTAGGAAGGCTCTCGAGGTATCCGGTATAGAATGCTGGATCTTAGCTGTCGATACCGGTGGATTATCCGTAGCTTCAGCTATAGGTGGAGGTAAATTCACGGCTAAACAGATAGTCGAAGCTATCCAAGCTCATAGAGATAGGATAGATCCACGTGAAGTGCTCGTAGTACTTCCAGGTTTAGCTTCGCATATCAAACCTGAGATCGAAGCAGTAGGGTTTAACGTCGTGGTAGGACCTGTTAAAGCTAGGGATATCCCAGTATTCGTGAGATCTCTAGAGTATGGAGAGTCTTCTAGCCATAGATTTAACGGCTAGTAGCGATGGACTATCATTCGGTAGTCGTAGTATAGGGATACCCTTCATATTGTATAGAGATACATTCCTATCGTATGGTATATACCCTCCATACTCTAAGCCTATACTTCTCGCATACTCTATCAGGATCGATTCATCCCCTTCATCGAATAAGTTTCCTACGAGTATCATACGCTTCACATCCACGTGAACCTCTTCCGCTACCTCCTTTATCCTGGCCGCAGTTTTAAACCCCATACGTGATCTATCGGTTACTATGAACATGATATCTACATCGCTATCCACCCTTCTACTTATATGCTCCAACCCGGCTTCCATATCCATTATCGTCACATCGTAGTTGCTTATGAGATTCGTCAGTATTAGAGTTAACATGTAATTGACGCTGCAGTAGCATCCCTCCCCCTCCCCCCTACCCATCGCTAATAGATCGAATCTAGGATTCTCCAGTAATATCTCGTATATCCATCCCTCCAGTATATCCTTCTTAGTGGAAGCGTAGCCTATCTTACCCATCTCTATATCGTCTTTAAGTTTGGCAGCTATATCTGCCACAGTACCTTTAATCTCTACACCTAATGCATCCGGTAGATTCGTGGCTGGATCCCCATCCACCATCAACACCGTTTTATCTGTTTCATCTAGGTATACTCTTAGGAGTAAGACTGATAGAAGGGTTTTACCCACCCCACCCTTACCAGATACAGAGATAACGAATCCTCTACGCTTCACCCTCTACATCCTCCCAGAACCCATCATATATTATGGAGGGTAAGCTATACTATTAACATTACGTAATGAACTCTTAACTTATCCAATCCTCCTCTGAATAATGCTTAGATAGAAACGTTATGTCTAGAAGGGATTTTAACCTTAGAGTTAAGAAGCTTGTATCGGATATACTCCAAGCTGAAGGGCTTGAAATATCCTTCGGAAGAGTACTCGAAGAATGGGAGGAGCCTCTTGGACCTACACCCTTCCCCTCGATAACAGATCTCAGACGCTGGGATCATATACTCCTAGAGAGGTATAAACCGTTCTATATGCCCTTCTGTGATCTATGCTGCCTATGTACGATGGGTAAGTGTGATCTAACCGGAGGTAAGAGGGGGGCATGCGGTATAGATATGCCCGCACAGCAATCCCGTATAGTCCTCCTAGCAGCTTGCATAGGTGCGGCCACCCATACCAGTCATGCTAGACATCTCCTCGAACTCCTCATATCACGGTACGGTAGGGATCACCCGATAGACCTCGGCGGTAACATATATATTGAAGCACCTATAACCAGGCTCGTATGCGGTATAAAGCCTAGGATCTTAGGGGATCTAGAGGATGCTTTAAGCTATGTCGAGGAGCAGATAGTCTCCCTCCTTGCAGCTACACATACAGGTCAGGAAGATAGCTGGATCGATTTCGAATCTAAAGTGTTCCATGCAGGTATGCTCGATCACGTAGCTATGGAGGTAGCCGATATAGCGCAAATAGTCGCTCTGGGGTATCCGAAGGGTGATCCTGAGGCTCCTCTTACGGAGATAGGCTTAGGGGCTATCGATCAAAATAAACCGGTTATACTAGTGGTAGGTCATAATGTTCCATCGGCTGCCTCGATAGTAGACTATCTAACCGGGAATAAAATGTATGGTGCAGTCGAGGTTGCGGGGATATGCTGTACAGCTCACGATGTAGCTAGATATAACCCTACTGCTAAAATAGTCGGGCCCCTCTCATGGCAGTTGAGATTCATCAGGAGCGGCCTACCAGATGTCGTAGTAGTAGATGAGCAATGTATAAGAGCGGATATATTACTCGAGGCTGCTAGGGTGAAGGCCCCCCTCATAGCTACCTCTATGGAGAAGTGTATGGGTCTACCAGATGCTACCGGTGAACACGTAGATCTGATAGTCGATAAGCTTGTAAGCGGATCTATGCAAGGGGTTCTATTCCTAGATCCCGATAGGATTGGAGAGCTAGCTGTTAAAACCGCTCTAAAGATCTTCCCCTATAGGCAGAAGATCAGAGCGCTGCCATCGGATGAAGAGTTGAAGATCCTCGCTTCCAAGTGTAGAGGATGTAGATTCTGCGAGAGAGTATGCCCCAATAATCTACCTATCGCTGAAGCTATGAACGCTGCTTCTAAAGGCGATTTCAACGTTCTCGCATACCTATATGAGGTATGTATAGGATGCGGTAAATGCGAAGAGGCATGCCCCCAGAGGATACCTGTACATAGCGTCATAGTTCAGGGTGCTAGGAAGATATGGCGGAACGAGAGGTTCAAGATAAGGGTAGGTAGAGGACCTATACAGGATGTGGAGATAAGGAATGTCGGTAGACCCATTGTCTTCGGAGAGATACCTGGAGTAGTAGCCTTCGTAGGATGCCCGAACTACTATAACGGTGGACGTGAGATAGTGGAGATGGCTGAGGAGTTCCTGAAGAGGAACTATATCGTCGTAGCTTCCGGGTGCGCTGCTATGACGCTAGCTATGGCTAAGGATGAGGAGGGCAGATCGCTGTACGAGAAGTATAGCGGGGCATTCGATGCAGGTGGGTTGGTGAACGTAGGCTCTTGCGTATCGAATAGCCATATAGCTGGCGCCGCGGTAAAGATAGCGGCTATATTCGCTAAGAGGAATCTTAGAGCTAACTACGAGGAGATAGCCGACTATATACTAAATAGAGTTGGAGCCGTAGGTGTAGCTTGGGGGGCTATGAGTCAGAAAGCTGCGGCTATAGCCGCAGGATTCTGGCGTCTAGGTATACCGGTTCTAGTAGGCCCTCACGGAGCTAAGTATAGACGCTTCCTACTAGGTCGTAAGGAGGATGAAAAGTCATGGTATGCCTACGATGCCAGAACCGGTGAAAGGGTGTATGTAGGTCCAGCTCCGGAGCATCTCTTCGTAGCCGCTGAGAGTAAGGAGGAGGCTATAGTTATGATAGCTAAACTATGTATGAGACCTAACGATACGAGTAAAGGTAGAGCTATAAAGCTTTCACACTACATAGATTTGAGTAAAAAGTTCTTCGGCTGTCTACCAGACGATTTGCATCTATACGTGAGGAGGGAGGCGGATATACCTCTAACGCTGAAATCCGAGGTCCTGGAGTTTCTCAAGGAGAAAGGGTGGAGGGAGACGACTATACCTGATCCGACACTCCTACCGAGGCTTATCAGGAAGAGGTGAATATCCATGTCTATGTATAGATTTCCTGAGCCTTGGGCTACGGCGGAGATACCTGGACCTAAGAAGGCTGCTATCCTTTCTAGACCTGAAGCGTTAGTAGCCGTATTGAGGAGAGCTAATCGTAGACTCCTCGTTACAGGATCGAAGGCTCTAGATAGGGTGGAGGGTATCGATACTATAGAGCTTATCCGCATTCTATACTCGACTAGGCTATTTACGGTTGCCGCTTCTAGGAATATTGCATCTAAGCTTGAAGATACAGGTATACCTGTAGCTGCGTCTATATCTGTATATGAGCTTGGAGATAGATTGAGGGATACTGGTTGGACTGGTTTCGATGGGTTTGGAAGATATGATCTAGCAGCTTTCATAGGATTTCCGTATATAACGTTATGGCTGGTGTTATCCGGACTTAAACACTTCGCTCCAGGTTTATCCACTATCAGTTTAGATCCGTATTATCAGCCTCATGCATCTTGGTCTCTACCTAACGTTAAAGGTGATGAATGGTATTCGTTTATTAGGAAGGTTTCTGATAGTTTGAGGTGATGTAGTCTATGTCCATGTTTCAGGATATACCTGTAGATGTAGGTATAGCTTATGAAGGTGAGCGGATCCGTAGGGATGATATGTACGTAGAGTTTGGAGGCCCTAGGATCGATAAGAAGTTCGAGCTTCTAAGAGTTAAACCGTTGGAGGAGATTGAGGATGGAAAGATATCGGTGGTAGGTCCAGATATCTCCCAACTTAAGGAGGGTGGAAGCTATAGGCTTGGTATCTACGTAGAGGTAGCTGGGAGTCAGCTCTCAGAGGATCTGGAGGGAGTTTTCGAAAGACGTATACACGAATACCTCAACTATATACAGGGATTCATGCATCTCAATCAGAGGTATGATATATGGTGTAGACTCAGCAAGGCTAGCTACAATAAAGGTCTTAACAGCTTCAAATACCTAGGCCTTGTATTGATACGCCTATTCAAATCAGAGTTTCCGATTATAGAGAAGATGCAAGTTACATTCATAACAGATCCAGATAGAGTTGCCGAGATGTGGGAGGAAGCTATGAAGGTCTATGAAGCTAGGGATTCTAGAGCTAGAGGGTTGAAGGATGAAGAAGTGGATACATTCTATGGATGCATTCTATGCCAGAGCTTCGCGCCTACCCACGTATGCATAATAACACCTCAAAGATACTCTAACTGCGGAGCTATGAGCTGGTTCGACTGCGGAGCTGCTGCACGTATAGATCCTAAAGGTCCTATCTTCCCTATACCTAAAGGTGAACTTGTAGATCCTATTAGAGGCGAATATACTGGCATCAACGAAGCGGCGAAGGCGCGTTCACTTGGAGCTATAGAACGTGTATACCTCTACACCATGTTCGGTTATCCTCACACAAGTTGCGGATGCTTCGAAGGAGTAGCATTCTACATACCCGAGGTTGACGGTATAGGTATAGTCCATAGGGATTTCAAAGGGCCTACCGTTAACGGGCTTACCTTCGCAGCTCTAGCGGATGCTACGGCTGGAGGGAGGCAGGTTGACGGATTCCACGGTATATCGATAGAGTATCTTAGATCATCGAAATTCCTACAAGCGGATGGAGGGTGGGAGAGGGTTGTATGGATGCCATCGGCGGTTAAGGAGAGAGTGAAAGGCTTCGTACCAAATGAACTCTTAGATAAGATAGCTACGGAGAAGGATGTATCGAATGTGGATGAGCTTAAACGATGGCTTGAGGAGAAGGGCCACCCGATAGCTGGACGTTGGGTTAAAGCTGCTAAGCCAGCTCCAGCTATCGAAGCTAAACCTGAAGAAGTTAGAGCTGTTGAAGCTAAGCCTGAGGTGCCAACTGTCTCCATTCCCTCCGTTGAAGCTGTAGTACCTACGGCTAGACCTGGTGTATCTCTCAGGATAACGTTCAAAGATGCTAAGATCTATGCTAGGAAGGTTATCGTTAGAAGGGTTAGAATCGGTGAGCAGGGTTGACTACGCGTAGAAAGGATCTTGGAGAGTCATTCTTAGAATGGCTTTTGAAGCTATTATCGGGATCAGAAGAGGTGGAATTCGAGGATTTCAGCTTAGAAGCTTCCGAGCTTCAACTCGATATAACAGGCGTCGCTCCGGTGATTAGACCTATACTAGAAGCCGCTAAACCTACCGAGGCTAAAGCAGTAGAGCTTCTAGAGGAGCTTCCTAAGCCTGAAGTGATGTTTACGAATCGTATAGCTGAGGTTAGGATAGGTGCTACTAAGTCTGAAGGCGGATCTAGAGATAGGGTTATAGTCATAGGCGGGGAGGTAACCATGCCCTTCTACAGCTTCTCAGCTCTAAACCCGAATCCGCCGGTAGTCTCCGGGGATGTGTTCGATTGGAAGCTCTCTCTACCTAAGCCTTTGAAGGATCAATTCGGGGATGCTATGGATGACCCGGCTGAATGGGCTAAGCTATACGTCGATAAGTTTGGTGCAGATATGGTGACCCTCGAGTTAACTAGTACGGATCCATCGATAAAGGATACACCTGTAAGGGAAGCTGTGAAAACTGTGGAAAACGTCCTTCAAGCTGTAGATTCACCGGTTATGGTTGGAGGCTCAGGTGATCCTATTAAGGATGTGGAGCTTCTAACAGAGGTCGCGGCTACGTTCGAGGGTGAAAGACTTCTCTTAAGCTCGATACCATCGCCTGAGGATAGGTTTAAACCTATAGCCGAAGCTGCTAAACGTTACGGGCATAACGTAGTAGCATGGGCCTCCCTAGATCTAAATCTTCAGAGGGATCTAGATAGATCTCTACTACAGGTACTTCCACCGGAGCGTATCGTTATAGATCCTACCTCAGCCCCGCTAGGCTACGGTATAGAGTATGCGTTCTCGGTTATGGAGCGTATACGTATAGCAGGGCTTATGGGCGATAGTGAACTAGCCCTCCCGATGCTGTCTGGTACGAGTAATGCTTGGGGTGCACGTGAAGCATGGCTTAAAGCACCTGAGCTCGGACCTAGAGAGGTTAGAGGCCCTATCTGGGAGACGGTTACGGCGTTAACCCTCCTCCTAGCTGGATGCGATCTATTCATAATGATGCATCCTCTAGCGATAAAGACTGTTAAGCAGGTTATCTCATGGCTTCACGGTAGATGGGATACACCGGTTAAGGGTGTACCCGACTGGCTAGGAGGGATGTAGATGGCTAAGAGGCTCAGCCCGATGGATGTATATAAGCTTCTACCTAGACTTAACTGCGGTAGATGCGGGGTATCCACATGCCTAGGATTCTCGGCTAAGCTTGTAGAGAGGACTGCAAGGCTTGAAGAGTGTAAACCATTATTCGAAGAGGAGCGATACAAGGATAACCTAGCTCAGCTTAAGGATATCTTAAGACCTCCGGTATTAGAGGTAGCCTTCGGTCCACCTGGTAGGGAGGTTCGGGTTGGAGGTAAACTCGTACTGCATAGACATGAGCTGCGGTATATGAATCCTACAGTTATAGCCGTCGATGTATGGGATGATATAGGTGAATCCGATCTGGAATCTAGGGTGAAGTTTATCGAGAGTTTCAGGTACACCTATATAGGGCGTGAGCTTAGACTTAACGCTTTAGCGTTAAGATGTAGATCTGGTAATCCAACTAAATTCCAGAATATAGCTGAGAGGGTATCTAAGCTTACGGATCTACCGATCATACTATGCAGCCTCGATCCAGAAACATTGGAAGCAGCTCTGATAAGGATCGGTGATAGAAGACCTCTAATATACGCGGCTACAGAGGATAACTGGAAGGATGTAGCTGAGCTAGCTAAGATGTATAGATGCCCCATAGTAGCATCAGCTCCTGGGAATCTAGCGAAGCTTAGAGGCCTCGTCAAAGCTTTAAACAGTGAAGGTATAGATGAGCTTGTACTAGATCCAGGTACGTATACAGGTGAAGGATTAGCCTACACCGTGAATAGTTTCACCCTCCTAAGATGGCTTGCATGCAGGCAGGGTGATAGGTTGTCAGGCTATCCACTCCTAGCTATACCTGCAGCCGTATGGGTTGATGAAGATCTCAAGGATAAAGCAGAGGAAGCCGGCTGGATGGAAGCTATAATCACCGCTATGATGATAGCTAGATATGCTGATATAGCTATAATCCATGGACTCGAGGTATGGCAACTACTTCCAAACCTCATACTTAGGGAGAACATCTATACAGACCCGGTTAAACCTGTAAGCGTAGAACCCGGACTTAGAGAGTTCGGATCCCCCGATGATAAATCCCCCCTCCTCGTAACTACGAACTTCGCTTTAACATACTTCACGGTAGCTTCAGACATAGAATCCGCTAGGCTTAACTGCTACTTACTAGTAGTCGATACCGAAGGCTTATCCGTAGAATCCTCCGTAGCCGGGCGTAAGCTTACAGCCGAGAAGATAGCTGAAGCTATGAAGGAGTACAAGGTCTCCGAGAAGGTCTCACATCGTAAGGTGATAATACCGGGCTTAGCGGCTAGGCTTAAGGGGGAGCTTGAGGATCTAACCGGATGGGAGGTACTGGTAGGTCCTAGAGACTCTTCGGATATACCCAGCTTCCTAGCTAAGTACTGGAAGGTTTAAACCTCCTCTCCATATACAACTCTAGGAGTTTTCTAAACCTCTCCTCGGATAATATGCCTGTAGCTGAAGGCGTTTCAAACAGCCTTCTAGGTATATAGATCCTTCTTGGATCGAACCCCTCCTTAGATTTCAAACCGTATATATCCATGTATATCTCCCTCCCGATCTCCATAAGCTCCTCTACACCGTAATCGAATCCTACTGTCCTAAGAGCTTCCACTACTAGATCCGGGGTGTACACCCTCCTAGAGAACATGCATGCAACCAGGCTTACGAGGATATTACGCCAATCCTCCTCCGCCGCGATCCTATCGACAAGCTCCTCATCGGTGAAAGGCTTTTTCAAAGCCTGCTGATCTATATCGTAGCCTGCATTACTATTATGCGAATGACGTGAAGCTACTAGAAATCCTAGTATCGAAGCATAGCCGGTGTGATATCCGGGTATACCGTTACCGGCTATCTGCATAGCGTAATCCCTTCCACCATATATGTCGGTCAGCTGCTTCAAGCCTTGAGCCGCGTAGATGTATAGATCCCCATCACCGTAGGCTATACGCTTCACAGCATCTAGGTATGCATCGATATCCCCCCAATTAAGCTTCAACCCGTTCGTATCTCTATCGCTTATCAACCCCGATTCATATGCTTCAGTCATCCATGCAAGTACGTTTCCTAGAAGCATCGTATCGAACCCGTATAGATTCGCCGTATATATAAGCCTCAGTATATCTGTAGGATTCTTCAGGCATAGATTCGTACCTAAAGCATACATAGATTCATAGTTGTAGTAGACATCGATAGGCTCATACTCATAGCCTCTAGCGAACTCTAATCTAAGCCTAGCTATATGCATACATCCTATAGGGCATAGAGGGCATGAAACCTTCCTTTCAAGCAGTGTCTCTCCAACTCTCTCCCCTGAGATATCCTCTGCATATTCAAACCTGGATTCCCTGAAATTCCTTGTAGGAAGGGCACCGATCTCGTTTAAGACCATTATATTCGCCGGAGTCCCTGTATAGTGGTATTTAGCCATAGCATCTGTCTCGACGATCCTCTTATATAGCTTCTCAAATAGCTTCCTATAACCTTCAGGATCTGTAGGCTTCAGGGAGCCGCTACCCCTTATCCTTAAAGCCTTCAGGTTTCTAGAGCCCAATATCGCTCCGAGACCTAATCTACCGAAATAATTGTATCTATCAACGTTAACCGAGGCATAGAAACATACTCTCTCCCCGGCTAAACCTATACTAGCTATACTCTCCACAGCTCTTGTACTCGTTCTAAGCCTTTCCTCGACTTCCAAACTGCTGAGGCCGAGCAGTGGCTTTGCATCCCTAAACCTCACCTCTGAATTCTCTATATCGATGAATACCGGTTTATCCGAATACCCTACGAGTACTATAGCACCGTATCCAGCCATCCTCACAGCCATCGCAAGCCTTCCACCTGCATGGCTCTCACCATAAGTCCCTGTTATAGGCGATTTAAAAACAGCTACAGTCTTAGATATCGATGGATATAAACCGTTAAGCGGACCTACGGCGAATACTACAGGATTCTCCGGATCCATCGGATCGGATCCAAGCTTACATCCCTCGGAATAGAGCTTCACGGCTATACCAAGCCCTCCTATCCTATCCTCTATTAAATCCTTCCTATCCTCCACCCAGCTCTTCTTCTCCGATAGATCTATGTACAGTATTCTCGATAGACCATCCATCGTAGCTTAAACCTCCTTATACATTATAACTTCATGTGGGCAGTATTTAGCACATTCCCCGCATTGAGTGCATATTATAGGGGCTCTACGTTCATCATCCCAGAATAACACCCCTAATATACACGCTTTTATACAATCTCTAGTTTCGCATGAACGGCATTTCTCAGGATCGATTAGTGTAGGTCCCCCTCCAGGCTGCTCGGCTAAAGCTTTATGAGGACAGGCGTTCACGCATGGAGCATCAACGCATCCGGGGCATATCGATACTATAAACTTCCTAGAGGGTGTATCGTATACGAGTTTTAGAGCGGATTTCAACGGTGATAAGACCCCTCCGTATAACTCCCTAGAACATGTGAATATGCAGTTCATACAGCCTATGCATCGCTCTGGATTAGCTAGTCTTATCCTCGCAGGCATATCTAGGCAATCAGCCCTCTACACACTAGGGATAGATCGCTTCGATTTAACACATAGCGTAGTAGTTTAAGTATAATAGTTTGATGATGCAGCTCAAGTTATGATGGATGCCTATACCTAGAATACCACATCCTATAAGCCTCCATATCCAATCCCGCTGCATGATTCTCAGCTAGGACGATCGATTATCACGATGGTTAAGGAATGGTAAACTTTATCTATTTATCCTGATCTATTCGATAATTAAAATGATATCGCTAAACGAGATTCTAGCAGCTTTGATACTCTTCACATGGGTTCTAATACTGGTTTCCGTTGTCACTAAGAAGCTGTACACCTATATGCGTTCTAAGGGTTTGGAACATAACGTAGCCGTATACTATAATCGTAAGGTTATACATGTGTTAGCCGGAGGGTTATGCGCTGCGTTTGTACCGCTATTATTCGAAACACCTATAGTGCCGCTCATATTTGCTTTAGCGTTAGCCCTCCTAACATATATACCTCATAGGATTGGTAAGCTTATGTACTGGTTTCAGATCGAAGAGAACGCTTACGAAACATCCTTCTGTATAATGTGGGGTGTAGTAATATCTCTAGGATGGTTTTTATCAAATGGGAATTTCTGGATCGGGGTTCTACCAGTACTCTTCATGTCGCTTGGGGATGCTGTCACAGGTATAGTTAGGAATAAACTGTACGGTAGGAGGACTAAATCCTGGTGGGGTAATCTAGCTATGGCCCTCCTCTCGATACCGTTAGGAAGTATCCTAGGATTAGCCGGAGCTATAGCTGGAGCTATAGCATCTATAGTTGAGCATTTCGAATTCAAATTCATAGACGATAATGTATCCATACCTCTAGTATCGCTTATAATACTTCTACTAGCTGAATTCTACGCACCTTGGATGCTATACGTGTAGGTTGGCGTCTACATACGTATCGATCGTAAACGTTTATTATAGGGTTACCAGGCTTAATCTGGCTTTAAACGAATTGAAGCCTCATCCGGAATGTATACTATGCCTAATACATGTTAGGGGTAGAGAGATCGTATCATCCGGATTAAGCTTAGATGATAAACGTAGATGTTTGGAGTGTATACTGGAGGAGATGTCGAGGCTTCTATCGAACGATATAGATGTACCGGTTATAGCTACGAAGCTATTCAGACTAGTTCGAAGGCTTACGGGTATCGATGACCCTTATGCTGTGGAGAAGAAGCTAGCTAATAGCATAGCCTCCAGGTTTAGACCTATAGTCGAGAATTGGATCCGCTCCATCGATGACTCGTATCAACGTTTCCGTAGAGCCTGTATATCGGCGGTAGTAGGTAATACGATAGATGTAGGTGCATCCGAACATAAATTCTCTCTCGATAATCTCTTAGACTCTATAATTAAAGCCGAATTAACCATAGACGATACGATAAGCATCTTCGATATGGTGCATAGGTATAAGGGTAGGATAGTCTATGTGTGCGATAATGCAGGTGAGATAGTTTTCGATGGTATACTCATCCAGATCCTAGAGGATATGGGTTTGAGGGTATCCGTACTCGTTAAAAGTGAGCCATACCAGAATGACGCTATGCTGATAGATGCGTGGGAGGCAGGTATACCTGAAGTCGCATCCGAAGTTCTACCGCTTATACCA
>Ga0209183_1000241_pt1 | contig 25437 bp, 19 predicted proteins | sample LHCtaG_2_FD_184120 | JGI IMG/M metagenome (GOLD analysis project Ga0209183, IMG submission 184120) | Hot spring microbial communities from Little Hot Creek, USA to study Microbial Dark Matter (Phase II) - LHC4sed_replicate (SPAdes)... | ecosystem: Environmental > Aquatic > Thermal springs > Hot... | reverse complement strand
TATGCTTACGGATTACGAGTATGAAAGTTTTTTAGTTGGCATTAAGCTTCCGCTTGAGGTTGAGGAGCGTGAAGATGAGTTTAAATCTGAATTCAGCGTTCAGTACGGCGAGGGCATAAAGAACGAGCTTAGCAGGGTTCTTGGAAAGGATCTTTCTCAGAGACTTAAGAAAGATGTCGATTACATGAAGCCCCAGATCGTTGTTCTTGTGAATCCGTTCACTGAAAATATCGAATTGCAGGTTAACTCACTTTTCATTAGCGGAAGATACAGAAAGCTTGTACGGAACATACCGCAATCTAAATGGATCTGTAGAAGATGCCGGGGTAAGGGATGCCAAGCATGCGGCTGGACTGGGAAGATTTATCCCGAATCTGTTGAAGAACTCATCGCGAAGCCAGTGCTGGAAGCAACCCTAGGTGAGGAAACCTCTTTTCATGCTGCCGGACGCGAGGATAGGGATGCCCGCATGCTTGGACGTGGAAGACCCTTCATCATAGAGGTTAAAAGGCCTAAGAGAAGAAAGATTGACATAAAAAGTCTTGAGAGAGCTATAAACGAGCATGCTAAGGGAAAGGTTAAGGTTTTAAATCTTAGATTTGCAGATAGGGAAATGGTTAGGAAACTTAAGCTGATGGAGTGCGCTCAGAAGATTTATAGGGTTACTGTAAGGTTTGATAGGGACGTATCTGATGAGGAAATAGCTAAACTTGAAAGGGAGCTCACCGGCGCCACTATACGTCAGTATACGCCTACTAGGGTGCTGCATAGAAGATCGAATAGATTGCGAGAAAAACACATATATGAGACCAAGATAAAGAGGATTTCAAAGAACACTATAGAAATGAGGATCAGATGTCAAGGAGGATTATATGTGAAAGAACTGATCACTGGAGATGCAGGGCGAACCAGCCCAAGCGTTTCCTCAATACTTAATGTTACCGCTGAACCTATTGAACTCGACGTATTAAATGTTCTGGTTAAGGGGTGATGTGATGCCATTATCACATGGATATCGAAGAAAAACCCGTGCGCTATTAAGGAAAAATCCTAGAGAAAGGGGAAAAAGCCCTCTTAGCAGATTATTGTATGAGTATGGGTATGGCGATAAAGTCGTCATAGATACAGATCCAAGCGTACATAAGGGCATGCCGCATCGCAGATATCATGGTAAAATCGGTGTGATAATCGCTAAGATGGGAAGGGCATATAAAGTAAGCGTTACGCAGGGCGATTCCACAAAGGAGATAATTGTTAGACCGGAGCATCTGAAACCTTTCACGGAGGGGTAATATGCCAAGAAAAATACTGAAAATACAACCAGTCACCATCCCAAAAGTCAAAGCCATCTTAGAATCTCTAGGTAGGGAAAATCTGGATCAGCTGCAATACAGAACCCTTGATTACGCAACTAAAATGTCTTATTTAGATCCCGAGTCTGCTGAAAAACTTTTAGAGGAATTAAAGAGCGAGGATATATTGGATGAGGAGGAGGCGGTCCAAATAGTGAACTCGATGCCCAAAAGCATAGAGGAATTAAGAGTTTTTTTGACTGGCGGCCGGAAAATAGTTGAAACTTCTAAACTGGAAAAAATTTTAAACCTTCTAGATAAATATAGGAGTAAGTAGCAAGATAAAAAGTTATTAATCTGCGGGTTATAAAGTTCTAATGTTCGGTGATAAGTTGTGGTAAGCAGAAAATATATTTTCGACAATTTTTCCATTTACGAATTCTTACTTAGAAATAATAATTTCTGGATATACATAGCAATTCCAATGAGAACAACGCATTAAGATTAGAATTCTTAGGATATAAATTAGTATTTTTATAAATTGAATGGGAAAGTGATCGCGATGGAACGTGGAGAGAAAAGTTCTCAGCAAATCTATGAAGAGTATGCTTATGTTATAGACTATTTGCCCTATGGGAAACCTGGCTTAAGAATGAGGCATGGGGGAGGAGCCATTGTTCAATTAGTTGGCGAGGAATACTTCACCCTGCTTGAGGCGGTTGTTAAGAGCGGTGTGGTGCTCAAACCCGCGGACAGAGTTTATATTGGAAAAAGCTCTCGGAAGGAAATATCTTACATAATTGGTAGAATGAAATATGAAGATCTAACAGCCAATGCGAAAATGGAGCTTGAAAACATCATTGAGAAAATAGTTTTTAATAGGGAGAAATATTTTGTGAACTTCTTTAATATGGCTAAGCCCATAACGCCTAGAATGCATGCTCTGGAGCTTATACCGGGTATTGGAAAAAAGTATATGTGGAAGATTATAGATGAGCGTGAGAAAAAACCTTTTGAAAGCTTCCAGGATCTTCAAAGACGCGTGAACATCCCCAATCCAGCAAAGCTAATCACAAAAAGAATAATAGAGGAGCTTTCAGGCGAAAGTAAGTACAAGCTCTTTACAAGGGCATCTTAGGAAAAATGGGAGAATAAATGAGCCTACTTGAGGAAACAAAAAGAATTTTAGGCGCATATAAGATATATCCTAAAAGAAGGCTTGGTCAAAATTTCCTCGTTGACGATGAAGCCTTAGATAAAATGATTAACTATGCATCTCTCAGTGAGGATGATTATGTTCTGGAGATCGGAGCCGGGCTGGGATTCCTCACAGAGCGCCTAGCTGAAATAGCTAAGCAAGTTATAGCTGTAGAAATAGATCCAAGGCTCATCAGAGTTTTAACCAGCAGATTACGCAGATATAATAATGTGACCCTTTTAAAGGGAGACATATTAAAGGTGGACATTCCGAAATTTAACAAGGTTGTCTCAGTTCCACCCTACTCGATCTCATCTCCGCTGTTATTCTGGCTTCTTAAGAGGAAATTTGAATGTGCGGTTTTAACTTTCCAAGAGGAATTTGCTAAGCGGTTAGCAGCTTCGGCTGGTGAAGAAGATTATGGAAGGCTCACTGTATCCGTGTATTGCCATGCTGAAGCTGACCTTTTGGACGTTATTCCAAAAGATTTTTTTTGGCCCATGCCAGAGGTTAACTCAATGATTGTACGTTTAAAACCTAGAAAAATGCCATTTCATGTGGAAAATGAGGAAAAATTCTTTGATTTTGTACGGGAGATTTTCACTCAGAAAAATAAGAAGTTACGAAACGCCGTCTCACCGTTTCTCAGTAAGATTGGCGTTTCAAAGGAAGACATAATTAGGCTGGTTGATTCCATACCCTTTAGCCAAAGAAGAGCCAGGGATCTTATGCCGGAAGAATTGGGATTAGCATTCAATGAATTGATTAAGAAAATACGCGAGATATAAGGAAAACAGATCAAAAATGCTTTCGCTAGAAATCATACTAGCGTTAGAATCCCCCCGGCGGATCATAGAGTCATTTTAGATTGTTTAAATAAACGTTTTGACCAACACGCTTACCCTAGTTTGCCGCATTTGAGAACTGCTGTAGCGCCGCATCCCTAAAGTTCGGCTGGATCTCTTCAAGTCCTCATTGAATAGGGCTCTCAACCTGCATGATCCGCTTCTGAAAAATTGCTAACCCAGCCTGACGCTTAAAAATGAGAATGCTGAGACAGCGAGCTTAAAAAAGGACCATTGTGAATAGAAAACCTCGGGGGAGGATCCCTTTCCTCTCTCTGTGAATGAGCGGTTAACACTGTTTAAGAATGTAAGCCCGCTTCATCCGGACTCTAAACCGGGAAATTCCTTTTTTAGGATGGGAGATTGAAATCTGGTTTAGTAAGGCATTAGCCAAATTGATCTATTCACTAACTGCATTATTAGGAGAAAAGCCGATACTAAGCTATCGCCGACGGTTAAACCTATAAATATGAAGCCTCTATTTTCATTCCAGAATTTCTCTCCAATATATTTTGCACCTAACATTGATATTAAGGAACCGATGAATTGCGCTAGCGCTATATTTATTGGAGTCAACATTCCGCCTATCATTGCTATGGGTAATGAAGCATCATGTAATAGGAAGTCGGACGCTAAATAGATGGCTGCTGAAAGCCCGAAGCCTGTTGTCATCCATTCCCTTCTGAAAAGATAGCCGGTCCAAAGCCAGGATTGCCAGCGCCAGAAGTTCATGGCTTCAACCGGCCATGCTGATATCGTATATGGATATGCATGTCCAGGTATCGGATATAAGCGCCAGAAGAGTGAGACAAAAATGAAGCTTCCTGTAAGCCCAAGCGCAACAAGTAGGAAATAGATTTTAGTATACTCTTTTATATTGACATTTAGCATGGAAGCTTGCAGAACCTGCTGCGTTATGCCTGACCCCCCAAGGTAAAGCATCATTTCCGATGGGACAAACCATATATCAAGCCCCCTGTAACCGCTAAAGTATATCATTGTTTCTCTAAGATATGGAATGTTTATTCCAATCATTATACCAGCAGAGTGAGTTTGCAGCAGGGTTATTATAAATGACATGCCGATTGTGAATAGTAGAAGAGTCCAGAGTGGAAAGCCCGGAACAAGAACCATTACTATGCATATTGAGGTTGCCGCAATCGCCAAATATATTAATATAAGATATTTTGCGTTAAGCCATTTACCTGACTCCGATGAATCTGAAATCCCCCTTCTTATACCTGCGAAAGCCCGTAGAACAGTTTTATATCGCACTATAAGCGGTATAGCTGCCGCCGCTATGCCCCAACCTATGGTGAAGCTGTTCCAGAAATATATCGTTGACATATTGAAGTTCCATAGAATCCCTCTTCCAGGCTGCCACTTGCACTCTTCAGGCCATAAATCATTCCTTGTCACATAGTAGTTTCCGAAAACATAAAGGGCTACTGAGGAAAATAGCTGTAAGGCTGTGTATTTGAGGGGAAGAATGAACCCTGTCACGTAGGATAGCAGATCCGTAGTGAAAGCAAATGCTCCTCCAGGCATGACGTTTTCTAAAATGCCGGTGAAATCGATGAGTAACCTTGGAACTAGGGGGCGCCCGAAGATCGTCGTTAAGACGTTCGTCATAAAGCCATAAAGTGCCCCTCCGGCTATTGCCAACGAGATTATTCTAATTCTGCTTACATCTCTTTCTCCGAAGGCCAGCATTGTTCTGGCATCCCAAGAGGCATATGGGAAAACCAGCTTTTCTTCCCGAACATAAAGGCTGTAAGCGATTAACCCTAATACGTAATTTGCGATTGCCGAGAAAATAACTGGTAAAACTATGCATATAAGAATGGGCAATATCCATGAGGGGTCAAAAAATGTTCTCTGCAGGGAGACACGCAGAAAATCTTCTCCTAGAGGGGAGAAGAATGGGGGGACTTCATGCTGTAAACCGAAAAGTTTGGCTATTTCTGAATTTGCAAAGTACATATTACGCAGAATATATGCGAAGTAATATCCAGTATACATTAAGCCAGCGGAATCTATCATTCTTATGGCGAAAATTTCTCTTGAAGTTAGCGGAGAACCCAGCCTTCTAGTTAATCCAGCCCATAAAAGGATGACCGTCCAGCTGCTTAATCCAGCTAAACCCCATAATCCGTTAACCAACCAATTATAAACTATTGCTGGCTGAATAATGGCAATAACGAGCAAATAGGCCAGTGTAACCCGCCACGTAAGTGCTTTTTCCTGAAGCTTCCCGCTTCCATAAGCCATTATTTCATCCACCTAGCTACAGCCTTCTCAATATAGGATTTCTTTTCTTTAGATGATAGCGCCCTCCATATGAGGAACTGCTTTCTAATTTCTCCTATGAGGGATCTATTAGCTGTAGTCCATAAGCTTTCTACACCATGCAGTCTCTCAATTAATATTTCAAAGCCGTACATTTCGGCGCTCACCATTTTAGCAATAATATGCAGGTTTTGGATTATTCCAGCGTCGAATGGGGACAGCTGAAGATGAGCCTTTAGCACCTGCGCATTTTCTTTTTGAGTTAATTCTATTGGACTTAAAAGCATGAACAATCCTGCTCTTTCCGTGGCGAATGCTTCAAAATATTCGCTGATAAAGCACAGAAGCCCTGAAGCCTCGTCTGATGTTGCGCTGAAAGGTAACTCTATGCTCCATTGATCGCCAACAGGTTTGCTTCCAATTCTCCACTTTCTCATTAATGATGGGGTTGCTAGGCTTGAGGCTTTCATCATCGGATATATTGAGGAGATTATTGTTGCAAGCATCATTATTCCCATAACTATCACTATAACCCCTGAAGAAACATTTGGAACCAGGGATTGCGGAAACATTCTTAAATTCCACAGTATGGAGGTTACCCCTGCGCCTATAACGTAACCTAGGAAGCTTCCTAGAAACGCTAAGGCAATACTTTCCATAACGAATATGGCGCCTATGTGAGAGGGTGAAAGCCCCACTGTGCTTAGGGTGGCTATTTCTCTCCTCCGTTCATAAACTGCGCTAAGCATCATTGAGAGAATAGTTAATGATGAAAGCAGAAGCGGAATCAGCAGGTTCTCCATCCCGCCGAGCGAGTATATGTCTCTTTTAGTGACAGCCCCGGCCACATCGTCCTTCACGCCGTATGAGATTTCAAATGGAAATGTTAAAGCCATTTTGAAGGATTTGTCAAAGATAGACGCCAGACTCAGTTGAGGAGATTCGCTGCTTAATCTAATGGCGTTGGGTTGAACATTAAGGCATTCCATTGCGAAATCATATGGGACGATGATAACGGTATCTAAGTCGAGGGGCGAGTATAGCCCGGTTAAACCGGTTGAAAGCGGATCAGGCATTACTATAGAGTTTTGGTCAAGATCCTTTGATAAAATGGCTGTTGCGAAATCCTTATCGAGAATCCCAACAACAGTCATGTTTATTCCATAAATATTTATCTTCGTTTTGCCCGGTTCAATCTGATAGCCTAACATTTGACCAAGCCTTTCAGCAAGAGATTCGGCCATTAATACTGAATATTTGATTTCAGGTACAAATGTGAACCCTTTTCCGGGCTTTATCGCACCCTTCAGCATTTGAGCTTCATCAACAGTTATTGCCATTATACCTCTGATGCCGGAGGCGTTGCCGCCCCAAGATAAAAAGAGGCTTTGTCCAGATGGGTAAATCCATGCTCTAGGCATCGCTGAAAAATTTGTCAGGTTAATGGACATTACATCCGGCAGAGATATCGTATAAATTTCCGATATGGGCATGCTTAATTGCTGAGGTGGGCGTTTCAGGAGAACCCCGGTATACGGAGCCGAGCCAAGGGGCCTAGCATATGAGAAAACCATTACACCTATAGTTGTGAAGAGGGTCATAGCCGTGATGGTTATTATTATCGTAGACAGGCTTAGCATTGTCCTTAAAGGTCTTTTCTTCAGGTTTTCTATGCCCATTGATAGGGCCGAGATTAGAACTGTTCCCCTCTCTATGTCTGATCGGTGGAAACCCAGCATTGAAACGCTCACTGATGATAATGCTGAGTTAAGTTCGTCAATAATTACATAGAGCAGCAAAATAACGTAAAAGATTACTGAAAGCCCGTTAAGCAGCATCCAAATGTTCGACGATATTGTATAGCCCGGATGTATTAAGCTGAGAACAAAGTTCGCCGTGGCAAATAGAGCTAATATGACTAATATCTGTTTAAGACCGCCAGTAATTTTTTTCCCAATAAATCTTGTTACAAAAATAATGAATGCTACACATACGAAAAAGAAGAAAGATGCGGTTTGAACGACATCATACAGCAGCGATAGGGATGCATCGTACGCGCTTAACGCGTATTGCCAAGCCGCTATACTATACGAATAGAATCTGCCTTTAGCTCCCGATTTAGCGGCATCATCGGCCAGCTGCATGTACTGCCGCATCAGACTTAAAAAAAGTAACATTTTAGGATTAACGGACATCTTACTTTCTAAAAAGCCGCCTCTATAATTTGTTAAATAGAAAATGTTTTTAATAGCATCTAAAACTGTAACAATTAATGTTTCTCCATGGGGCAGTTTATATCCTTGACCCTCAGGATTAAAACTCGTAGCGTTATTTAAGACAGCAATTATTTTACCCTGGCTCCTCACAACTATCTCCGCTGGAACATTAGGTTCCATAAAAACCATCGCTTCCGGCCATGTCGATAGCACGTCCCTCCAGACGAAGTAGCTATGAGATATAAAGTTCAATATTTCAACCGAGAGACTTTGCGGTCCAGTGAGAAGCAGCGGGTCGAAGAAGCCTAGGAGCGCAATAGACGATGCATTGAACAGTGGGATATATCTATGTCCGTGGACAACTTGAACTGTGAATGCCCTTGCCCATGCTCCAGCCTCCATAAGATAGCTTATTCCACCTAAACCGGGAGTCAACGTTGGAGCCGCCGCTGAGCTTGGTTGGCCGAAAAGTCCGCCGAGCCTAAATATTCCGGTTCCAAAGGGACCTGTATCTGTTGCACATATGATTTTGCCCGTCTCAGGGTCTAGCACGTATCCTTGGGCGTCCACCCCCGTTAATGGTTTAATGCCTTTAAGTTCAACCCTCCCATTTTCATCCGGTTTCAAGACGACTGTGAAGCCAAGCGGCGCTGATAAAGATGCTGTGGTGATTGTTCCCCCGGAGCCTACTGTTGGCGGAGCCGCAAATAAGCCGACCGTCACTCCTTGAACTATAATGCTTTGTGAAGCGCCAACATAAGCCGCAGGCTGAAGACCAACCGCAACTATGGATGTGGTTGACCCCATAGTTGGTCCAACTGAGACAAATATAACAGCGTTCTCATTAGCGTAATCATTAAACATGTTTATGGTTTTATTGTAAACGCCTAACTGCAGAGTCGCTGTGACTAAGCCATGATCAACAGCGCCGAACCTCCTTGGATAAAGCGGGTAAGGAATCGAATCTATGTTCACTGAGTTGTAGATTACTGGCCATAATATGGCTATTTGCCTTCGCAAATTCTCCGGTTTAATCCTAGAGAATGTGTCGAAGGGTGTGTATTGATATTTACGGAAAGCATTCGTTGTTACAAAGCCAAGTCCGCCGCCGTAGCATGCTTCAGTGAAAACTTCAGCTTCAAAATATTTTAAGAAGGGTTCGAAGGGCGGGGAATTTGCGATCCATGGAGGTCTAACCCAGCGGACGCCATCAATAAAATGCACCGTCTCCTTCGTTTCACTTTCAATCTCATCAAGCCATGCTGAGATCTGCCTCATCCATCCGTCATAATATTGTATGAGATCCCTTGGCCTATTGTAGCCATACATTACTCCAGTGGCGTAGGCAGCAACTATATCGCTGTCGCTGGCCAGATCTAAACTAATCATCATTTTTATTTTTTCCCGCAGCTCGTTGAAGTGATCCTCTATGAATTCTCTGGCTCCTGCGAGAGCCTGATAGTGCCCGGCGAAGGCAACAAGCCAAACGGTTCTTTTCGGAGGATTCAGTTTAAGCAGTCGAGCCATTTCCATTAGGAAACTTATTCCCATAGAGTCTGTTGCGCCGGGTGATAGCTGCGGTACAATGGACCATGAATCGTAATAGGCACCTATAATTGCAACCTCTTTCATCAGGTTTGGATCCGTCCCTTCAATTACAGCGATTATATTTGCTGCTTCCACATTTTCCCAAACCATTAAGGAGTTTATCCATATTTTTAGTTCACCATGCTTCAAAATTTTCTCTTTAAGCAGTGAGGCTGCTTCTCCAGTTATATAGAGTCTTGGAAAGTTTATTGGAACGCTGAAAACTTTCTGCACAGCCTGGGTGCCAATAGTATCTTCAGGCTCAAGAAAAATAACACCTTTGCCGTTAAAAAGCGCAACGTTCTTCCAATACCATCGATTATTAAAGTCCATTAGGACGAATGCCCCATCCACATTGAGCCCGTCAAAGTCTTCAGGCAGTCCCTGCTCAACATATACTAGACGATCGCCATTTTCCGGGCTTTTATAGGGGCATGGGTTAACATGGTTCGGCCAGAGAGGATAAGCCTCGGTTTTAATTACACCTTCATTGGGGATTTCAACCTTTAATGAGTATTTCTTAACAATTGGGCTCGCTATCCTAAATTTTTCCTCTATAACATTAAGGCCTAAAACATCGCCCCAATAATTCTTTATGTACTTAGCAGCGTTATAGAATCCTTCGTAGCCGGTTACCCTAGATCCTAAATTTGAGAAGAATTCTATATGCTTCAGCACATTTGAAAAGTCAATTTGACCAATGCTAGATGCATTGATACGTGAGAATGGGGGCTGCTGAGAAGCGTTAATTGGCGCATATAAACATGATAATAGAACGCTCATAAGAAGCAGCCAAATAAAAATGGAGAACGCATTCTTTCCATCTATTTTTCTATGCACTTTCATAGCACCTTACTTGATTAAAGATCTAATTTAAGAGACAAGATTATTAGGCTGCATCGAATTTATAAATTTTTCCAGATTACCACCTTGATCTAAAAATATTCCTCCCCGGTCATCTATAGCTTATTTCTTAAAAATAAAAAAGGGAAGGGAATGAAAGGTTTATGCTGGCATGAAGAATTGAATCATCGCTATTAAGCCGCCTAGGAACAATAGGAGCCAGTAGCCAACTAGGAAGCCGATCACGATTGGAACAGCGACATTATCGTTAAGCTTTGTTCCGCCGACACGGATCACTAATGTCTTAGCAATCCAGCCAACCAGCGCTGGAAGCAGCCATCCGGTGCCAGCGGCGCCAAGAGCCATGGCTACCCCTGCGGGATCAAGCGGCCACCAAACGAATCTGAAGTTAAGAACGCTAAGCACTATCGTCAACACCATGCCGGCTGCTACGTAGGGCAATAGGGGCTCCGATATTCCTAGATCCGCTACATCGCTCCAGGGAGCGCCGAAGACCCAGTGCCACCAAGCGTCAAATAAACCCATTCGAGTATTATTTGTACCAGCGGTATAGCTCATCCATAGGCCAACTGGGTATCCTATTATGGCGGAGAGTATGCCGGATGTCAAAATTATTTTTGTGATATCTCTTGGATGAGTCCCCGTGTCATATCCAATCTTATAGCAGAATGGTATTGTGAACACCATGCCGAAGTTTGTATTATTTTCACCCATGAGCTCTCCAGTCCATCTATTGCCTAGCCACAGTGTTGCGGTCATCTCAGCTGTTCTCGCACCTGGATCTGGAAGATAGAGATGTTTAAGCAGGAATGGGTAATGTGACCAGTCTATTGGGAATCCCCAGGCTGTTCCAACTAAGCTTGAGAATCCGAATATTCTTGCCGCTGAGAGGAATAGCACCCACATTGTGAATATTATAATTAGCGCGCCGATTGGATTTACGCCTGCAACTATCAGTAGAGCTATAAGGACCACTGTAGAGACAACTATCATTAGTAGCGAAACTAAGCCTGGAAGAGCCATTTCCGTTGAAGGTTTCTTAAATATTCCTTTCAAGTAGGAGATGTTGAGGAAGAACCATGTTAAAATGAGCCCGACGAGTGAACCTATCCACCATCCATTCCATCTAAAGGGTGCTCCATTCATGAATGCGTGGAAGCGATTAGCCATTGTGGGGAGATCGCTATAATACCCCATGTAAAACGCTATCTGGCTTGGTATTAGCACACCGAAGAGCGAGAAAACCCACATTGAAAACAGGATCTTCGCTGGAAACAGATAGAATAGCACGTATATCATTGGATTTATTGGCAGAAACGCTATTACCGGAATTGCTGCTCCAACTGGTAACCTAGAAAAGTCCATTGTTCCTACGAACCATGGTAAGAACGGTTCCTTAGACCACCCATAAATGTCAGGTATAGCTGGGTTAAGGTTAACTGCAACCAACGGCAGAATCACTAAAGCCCCTAAAATAAAGCCTAGCAGGAAGAACTTAAGTCTAGGATCCTCTTTTTGGCTAATCAGCTGAATTTGCAACGTGCCAGTTAGCGACGCCGGATATGGCAACTTTTCAATGCGTATCCAACGCTCCTCCATAAGAGCAATCCAACCGACAAAAAAGAGCAGCCAGAAAATCGTATAAACTATCCACCACCCTAGGAACGGTGACCACCTATCCCATGGCACTGGGGCACGTCCCTCAGTTATCGGAACCATTTCAGCAGGATCGCTAACTATTGGTCCGAAAACCCAGAGGTCCCTAATAACCCAATTGCTTGGATGCCAATCATACTGGTTTTGCCGGACAGCTACAGCGTTATGGAGTATACCGTAAGGTATCATGCTATAGCAAAATACAACAGACATCGCTGTGGCCGCGTAGAGTAATGCGAGCGTTTGCTGAGAGACCGTTCTTCCTATAGCCTTTGCGATTATCAGGACGATGAAGAGGACTATCATGGGAGCTGTGAATGACCCTATGAGTATCGACCAAGTCCATGATGGAGCAAATGGAGAGGTAAGCACACCTATCAGGCTCATCACAACAGAAACTACCGCTAAAGCCGCCCAAAGTGTAGGTGTTAGAACACTTTTAACTTCACTACTCATATCTTGGCACCTTTCAAATTGTTAACAGTTTTTCCCATTAAAATATAACCTTCTAGACGCTATTTAAAACTTTTTATACTACATGTGGAGATGTAAAAGCATATTAGCGGCTGAAAAATTAAATAGCTTAGGAGAGGTGATCTAATGACTAAAAGATATTTAGGCGTTACATTTATAATTGTTTTCCTGATATCTTCCTTCCTGCTCTGCTATGCGCGTTTCTCTATATGCCAGGAAAACTACACTTATTATGGTGTTGTACCATCAAAGATTTATCGCTATTTCCTTGCTGATTGGAATGCAACTCCAGGATGGATGAATCGAGAAGCAGGTTGGATCCTCGGCTTCGACACGGCTGGCTATGGACAGGGAGCAGTAGGCTTAAATGGTAGATTAATAGCACTGAAATCTCTGCTTGTCATTGTAGCCTCAAACGATAATACGAATGTTAAGGTTTATGATTTGACGTCAAACAATTTGATTTCTGAAAAAAACCTGAAGAGCATGGAAAGACATTATGTACTGCTTAATAATGGTACAAGGTTTAAGGTTGTTTCAGACAAGCATGTCTCAGTTTTACTGCTGAATTATCAGCAGCTCCCAGACATCCCTAGTCAAGGACCGCTGCCGCATTGCTTCTACACTTCCACCGATGGACTATTTGTGGGTAAAGAATTCGTTTTCATGGCTTCTCAAGGAACAATAGGCACATATTACACGATATTAGCCGTAGAATCATCTGAAATCAAAATAACAAGGGATGATAGGCAGGAGCAAACATTAAAATTAGATGCAAACTCCTATCGATACGTGCAATTGACACCCTTCAGAATCTATAAAATCACATCGACAGGCAATATTATGGTGCAGTCAGGCGCAATTTCAGGTATAGGGGCGCAGGACAGCACATGCTTCCCAATACCATCAGCCGAGGGCGGATTTACTGGAAAATTCTTTTTAACAAGAGCTTTTAAAGCCATAGAGTGGGGTTGGGATCCTGAGAGGGATTATGGATATAGGGCTTTAGCTGCTGAGGATACACATATTAAAATATACGATTTAGAAACTAGGCAGGTTATAGGCGAATATGACGTAAAGGCTGGATCAGGAGTTGGCTTTAGACCAAACGCTTACGCAATCGCCGTAGTAAGCGACAAGCCCATTACATTATGGCACCTCCATAATGGCAGCATTATAAACTCAGCAGCTGGAGGCGGAGGCGGCGTATATGAAGGATACGCTAACGGCGTGATGTTTATAGGGATCCGTCCGAATGAAGAAGCCGTAATCCAGTTGCCGACAGAAGCGCATGTAGAGGCCTACTTCTTCGCTAAGGAGGAGACGCAGCTATATATTGATGAGATCCCAGTAACCTTAAAACCGGACCAACCATACCTTTTTACTCAGCCAGGTTTACACTCGGTTAAATCGAACAGGAATGTGATTCTGCAGATTAATATTTGGCCAAGGGAGCCAGAGTTTCAGGGATTATGGTTTAAGGGTTCAGTGATACCATGCGTTGAAAGATTGAACGTCAATCCGGAGGTTACAATATCGTCTTTAGAAGGCGGCTTCCCAATCATATACATTATTGTTGGAGTAGTTGCGGTTGTTATAGTAGCTGCTGTAGCTGTTCTTCTATTGAGAAGGAGAAAGGTAAGCAAGCCTGATGACGCAAAACTTTAAATCTCCATTTTTATCATCCCCATTCTCTAACAAGATTTAAATATATCATATTCAATTTCCCTAATAGTATAGGCTAAAGCGTGATGCTGGATGGGTGCGAAGTCTGAACCCGCTATTGGTGAGGTTGGAAGCATTAAATTTCCAGTAAGTGAAGCATTTAAATATTGCCTAGAAAGCATAAGAAAACGCTTTACAAGAACCTTAATAACTTCACTGTCGGTTCTTTTGAGCATAGCCTTCCTAGTTTCACTTTTAACCATGGGTGAAATACTCAAACAAATAGGCGGCAGCGGCGCTGAAGCCTACCAGATATGGGTGGCCATAATAGCGCTGCTCGTATGCGCAGTTGGAATCGTCAATTCAATGTTGATGTCAGTAACTGAACGCTATAAGGAGATAGGCACGATAAAATGCTTAGGCGCAACCGACAGTGCTGTTCTAGAAATATTCCTAATTGAAGCCCTATTACTCGGCATAATAGGCGGAATAATTGGCGCAGTGGTGGGGTGGGTTGCCGCTGTAGTAATTTATTATGTTCAAGGGATAAATGTGCTCTTCGAGGGGGCGATGCTCATCTACGCTCGCATAATTGGAATGGCTATCGGGATAGCTGCGCTAATCAGCATAGCTGCGGCAGCTTACCCAGCTTTTTACGCATCTAGGTTAAAGCCTGCTGAAGCTTTAAGATATGAAATATAGACTACTCTGCTGAAAAGATGCCGGAAAAGAATGTTCCCTAGATACTGTTTCAGCTAGCCTAATCTTATCTTCCAGAACCTTCATTAATGCATTTGCCGCAGCTGCTTTTATTCCTAAAAATTCAGTTCAGTTTCCTCTCATTATCAGTTAGGAGAATGACATTTATCTCGGCAGCGTTATCCTAGATTTTTGCTCATTAGAACTCTCGCTGATCAATGTAGCAACGAAACTGTTAAAACCTTTATTTCCTTTAAGTGCAGCCATAAGTATGCTCATTAAGAAAATTTCAACCCAAGCTTTAGGTAATACAAATGCAAGTATGTTTGCAGCGCCACTTCCAACTAGAAGGGGCAATAACACCGTAAAATAGAAGATAGTATATAGGCATTCGGGAATGTAGGATGCTAAAACCAAGGGGACAATTATAAGGGACCTATAATCGCTTCTGTTTACCCTTAAAGCCTTACAAATTAAGCCAGCGGTTAATCCCGTCAAAGATTTACCTATAGGGAGCAATATTATGGTGAGCCAAGAACCATGTGGGGATAACGGCCCATACTGAATGCCTGGGAGTATGCCCACGAGCATACCAGTTAAGAAGCCAAGCAAAGGTCCTCCATAGAGCGAAGCCATAAAGGTTGGTATGTGGGACAAGTCTATTGAGACTCCAGGAACTATTTGCCCTAAATAGTTTGATATTACAAATAAAAGATTTCCTAATGTTCCCATCAAAGATATAAATGCGATAGTTTTTGAAGTTAAATTCAAACTTAGATCACCTGAAGTATTTTTCAATATGCACTTATTTAAGAGTTGCTACTCAAAAATGAGTACATTTTGAAGAGTCACTAAATCCTTGAAGAAAACTTCTTATTAGGGTGAGATATTTATATTAAATAAGTCGCTAATAGGCTTGTTAACTATTTCAAGCGCTTTTCTCTCAGCCTCTTCCTTAAAAGATATGTTTTTAAGGCTTTTAAAAATCTCTTCCCTGATGCTCATTTTGACGACTTTATCATCCTTAGTAATTATTAAAGAGAGCGATTTTCCCCTCTTGATTTTGATGTTTCTTTTTCCCATAGTGCATCCAGTAGCAATCTGAACGCCGTCGACAAAACAGGAGTAGGGCGGCTTAGGTTCAGTCTCAACTATAGCTCTAGTTTTAAAGTAATCTTTTCCTAGAACTTTATTGGCAAATAAACCCGCTTTTAAGCCTAGCACAAGGAAGGGGCCGAGGTGACCGTGGAATCTTATGGCCTCTTTTAAAAGATCATCCATATTCGTCTCAATTGAGCAAGACACTTTACGTTCACCGTGCTGGATTATTCTAAGGTGTTACAATTTCATATAAAAGTGTTACTACATCTGCGCCTCTTCTAAGTTCATCTTAAATGATCCGCGCTGAAGATCTATGTCTCAGGCTACCTGAGCTGCCTCCTAAGCCTATAATCCAGTTAGTTAAGTTGAAAAGTGGAGCCGTATTTACTAAATTTATGGCTAGATCTATCCGTAACATATATGCGCATATCTTTCCCCATCTAGTTTCCAGAGCATTAGGGATCAACTCTAATGGAAAACTCGAAGATTCACGGTTGTGGAAACGGTTAAAAAATTGAATCATTTTAAATGTCGTTATTTTCAAGCTTTTTTAACCATTCAAGTATATGCTTATCTAGCGGCTTAGTCTTTCTAGGTCTGCGTCTAAATTTAAGTGGATACCCTCCTATTGTGGCATATGCTGCCTCAGCCAGATTGTCAACTTCACCTTCTCTAAATTCACGCCATCTAGGATTATGTCTAAAATTTTGTGGACTGACCCATTCAGGCGTAAACCCTTCAATCTCCTCGGGCTTTATGCATACGCATACTACGTCGATCTCCCTATGCAGGCTTAATGGGCATGTGAAAACTCTTGTCGGATCCATTTTATTCTCAATCTTTATCTGTCCGTTAGATGATAGCTCCAGGATCTTTAGCGAAAGCTTAGAGATTACATATTCAACTATGGCATAAGCTATGTCTAGGGGATTATGACCTTTAAGGATTTCCTCAGATATTCCCCTCTCATTTATATGGATGTGGCATCCATTGCCAGACCATTTAATGTAAATCGATCTCTCAATGCCCCAGTCATTTAAAAAGCGAATTATTTCTTTAGCAACAGCTAATGTCTCTCTCCATCTTGATAGGTTACTGTCAATATCCCATGTTGGTGTGCAATAAGCGATGTTAAGCGGATCGTAGATGTCTTCAATATCTTGCAACCTATTATAAACATTGGCTGTCGCATAGACGGATCTTAATGCGTTAGCGCTAAGCCTCGTTAAATCGCTGGGATCACTCATTTTAATAGGTTTTCCCTTCACGTATCTTCTTAAAAATAGGTTGCCTGACTCATCTACATAATGGAGGGCAACCCATCTCCCCCTACAGAAATCGTAGATTTCTCTTTGAACCTCAGATCTGGAGTAATGCTCAGATGGAACAATCAAGGTATCTCTGCTTCCTTTCTTTCAGAAACCCTATGAATCCGCTCCATCACATGTCTAGGTAGAGATATGTCCTCCCTTCGCATCTCAACAGGTTTGACTATTGTTAAGCCTTTTCCTGAAATAATGGCTATTTCATACATTTGTAAACTATGATTTGTTTGGCGCATCTTCTCTATGAGAATATAGCGTTTCAAAACTCCATCCCTAACTGACCTACGGAACCTTATTATGCCATCGGCTATATGCTCTACACCCCAACCGAAAGCTTCGGAGGTTGTTATAGCATATTGTGAGGTTGCCATAACCGTGAAATCCCATTTAGATAAAACTTTCTTAACAAAGTATGAGTATCTTCTAGCCATCGCTGGCTTGTCCAGCCAAAAAGCCGAGAGTGAATCAATAACTAAACGGGCTTCACCATAACCTAAGGATTTTTTGGCCTCAATAATTTTGTTAATGAGTTCATCCATCTCTAAACTTTGAAGAGACCATTCATCCCTAACGCCCATTAGAGCATCGATTATTATCAATTTTTTATTAGCGACCCCCTCGGAGAAATTAAAACCAAACTGCTCGGCTTGCGTTATTATTGATTCCCTACTTTCCTCAGTTGTTACATAAATGCACTTATCACCTTCACGAACACCTTGCGCAATAAAATGTATACATAGAATTGTTTTCCCAGTTCCAGGCTCACCGGTAACAGCGATCGTAAAACCTTTCGGTATTCCACCCTCAAGCATAGCGTCTAGCTCAGGAACACCGGTTGATAACCGTTTAATGCCCATCTGCAACACCAATGCCTAAAAAATAATAACGACATATCAAGAATCTAAAGATTTTGCTGTAAACTATCCGTGGATTATAAATCTACGGCACGCCGCTTCAATAATGAGACTTGCCTATGGAAAACCTTTTTTAAGGCTATTTATTATGTAATAATTTAGAAAATGTTTGGTTTAATATTTAAGTAAATTAATGGACCTTTTTCCTTCGGCAGTCGAGATATTCTGCCGCTAACAGCATTATATATGCTGAGCGGGTTCAGCGCTACAAGTGTTAAATTCCTATTCCTTTTTTGAATATGCTTGGCTATCTCCTCAATTATTAAATTTTCGGCTATAGGTTCAATCATGCAGATCTCGCCATAATCTACGAGCTTCTTAACTGCCATATGTTTGAGCTCAGACTTATAATCTATGTTTTGGTATAACCTCCGGGCTTTTCTGATTCTTTCAATATGATCCGGCGGCATTTCAAACCTCGTTGAAAGAATTCTAACACGCTCCCTCCACTTCTTAAGCCACATTCCAGCCCAGAAATTTATCGATAATCTTAGATCTCCTGGTTTGGTTCCGAAGTTTTCTTCTAATCTTTCATAGATTACGCGGTTATCATCAGCGTTCATTTTAACCTTTAACCATATTTCTAAATCTTTAGATGCGTAGATCACCATCTGATAATCTGACGTGTATGGTTTAAATTGCGGGATGTAAGTTCCAAGCTCCTCCACAAGTAAGGAGAAGATTTTGTTCTTGAAGCTTAAGGTGTTCATTGATGCATTCACAGCTCTAATTAACTAGTAAGAACAAAGCATAATTTAAAAGTTGCTCAACAAAGATGATGCCAGCTCTTATTTTAGTATGGGCAGATCTATGATTTTGGGCAACCCCTCTCTTGCACCCATCCTAGTTAAACATCTCGATGCGACGAAATTTCCTAGGATACCGCATTCATTGAGATCCCTGCCTTTGAGAAGCCCATATATGAAGCCGGCGCAAAAGGCATCGCCGGCGCCGGTAGTATCAACAACCTTAACCTTAAATGCCTCAACAGTATGGCTCTCTCGGCCATTCGTAATATAGCAGCCTCTCTCGCCCAGCTTGACAGCCACGATTTCAGCGCCCTCTTTAAGCAAAATCTCGGCGCCTTCTAAGTAATTTTTCCCAGTTAACAGTTGCACCTCATTTTCATTTGGCATGATCGCATAGCACCTTTCTATTATAGGCTTAAGTTTTTTTAGACCTTTACGAGCATAAATGATTCCAGGGTCAAACGTTACTTTCACATCGGGAGCCGCTTGCAAGAGCTTCTTTTGAGCCTCAAAGGGCGTTTCGCCAACAAAGGAAGTTAAATGCAGAAATTTCACATCCTCTAAATATTTAAGATTAATCTCCTCAAAACTTAAAGTGTCATTGACGCCTGGATCAAGATATAAGGCTCTATTGCCTTCCTGATCTACAAACCCTATAACGGAGCCGCTTCTACCAACCCTAGAAATCACTATTCCCGAGGTATCAACTCCCTCATCTATAAAGGATTTCAGCAGAATGCCGCCCTCTCTATCCTCAGCAACTTTACCAATGTAGCCAGTCTTAACGCCGAGCCGTGCAAGCCCAACGGCGGTGTTAGCAGCGGATCCTCCTGGAGCTTCCTTAAAATCGAGAATTACGCTTTCTTCTTCGGCTTTAGCTATCCTATCAACTTTATAAAGCTTATCGACATTTAAAGCCCCAAAACAAATAACTTCCACCTTCATGCTTCATCTCTCATATTTATTATTAAGGATAAATATATTCCTCAGGTTGTAAACTTCCGGTTCAATGTAGCCGGGCTTCTTCCAGCAACGCTGACATTATTAAAGCAGCAATTCTTTTAAGAAGATCTTATGCACACCTAGCTTTCCACCATAGTTTCCAGCTGATATTCTCACTACTCCATTAACGCTGGAGGCGGCTTCAGCGCCGGCTTTAATGGCTTCTTTCACTGCTTTAAGCGTAAGCCCATTAATTACTATTTCAGGTATGTAGCGAACCCCCTTTGGAACCTTCGATTCGCTTCCAATTTTGGCTTTAAGCGATGGACAATAAAAATGATTCGTCGTTGGGCCTATCTGGGGAAACCTTGTTTCCGGCTTTGAGCCTGCTGAGCATATGTCAAAGGGAGTGATCACTCCTTCAATGTTGCTTATGGCTTTCAAAGCTTTTCTTCCAGCCTTAAGCACGGCCTTCTTCGTCCGACACATATACCAGAAGTTTCCGCCCATAACTCCCCGCCCATAACCGATGAAGCGCTCTATTTTAAAGTCTGGAACCATTATTGGGACAATTATCATTTCCCGCCCATGCTGCTTTTCAATCCACTCGTAGCCGTCGCCGCAATGCCCTATCAGCTCAAGCGTATCAATCTTACCTATAGGGTTTGGACATGCATCAAAAACTGCTGTGAATGGTTTAACAAGGATGTCCTGCCTAATTCTATAGGAGAATTCCCTATAGAATCTTCTGACAATCTCATCCAGCGGTTTTTTCTCGTCTATTCCGCTCCAAAACTGTAGGATTACACCTAAACGTCCATCCGGTGTTTCTTTCCTTGGAACCCAACGCTCTATTCCACCCTCAATCCTGCCTATAACAACTGAGGGCGTTGCGGTGGCGTCTTCAGCTGCCCTTATAAGAGTGCCTCTATCGCTTGCAGTAACTAAAACTCTAAAGTATAATCCCTCAAAAGCTTCCGCATAAGTATCCTCAACTTGTATGTTCATCTGATCACACCATTTAATTTTGAGAAAAAAGGGGATTTTTGACCCTTTTTATGTAGCAATTTTAATTTTTAGCTTCTTCAGATTTCTTCTCTTCCTTAGCTTTCTTCCGTTTTCCCTTACAGCACGACATTGTCGAGCCACCAATAGATCATTATTTGTGTTTTCCACGTATTAATCTTTCTCTAAAAGAGCATCATGGCATGTATAAGTGTGAGAGTTAGCCGAGAGATCCTACGGCTTCGCCTCTAACAGTTTTTCTGAAAGCTGTGCTTTCACGGATTAAGCGCTCCATATTCTCGGAGGTTATCTTCTCAACCCATGGGGCCCTTTCAGGATATAAACTTCTTAATCGTTCTAGGAGCGCTGGGCTGCAATAGTCTGCCAGCGTTGAAAAATCCCAGTTCTCAGCCAGGTTTAGGATGTGCTCCTTACCAAATCTTTTGAAGATCTCGGCTAATATCGCCAATATTACTGTGTGATTTGAGAGAACGGCGATTTCAGCCTCTCTTATGGCATACTGATTTCCGTTAAATGAAACAGTTAGGCCTCCGCCGCTTCTAACAAGCCTGAAGGGTTCAACATCCGTTATGCTGTCGCCGACATACATAACTGAAGAAACATTAACGTTAAAGATGGAGATTATCTCTTTAATAGCCTTAGCTTTCTCATATCCGCCAACCGGATTAACCTCCCTAAGCGCCCGCCCTATCTTCATTTTCGGAATCTCATTCCAGAAGATCTCATCTAAGCGTCTTATCGTTCTCCGCGTAGTTAGCGGCAAATCCTCCAAAGATGCTGCGCCATACGGAATTTCTATCATAGGCATTTTCGAGATTTCCTCCCTCAAAATCTTTATTCGCTCAGCTTCCTCATTAGGCAGCTCATAGCTGTCTATGTCAATTTTCGTGCAGTAAACATTCTCCTTCGGGAAACCTATGGCTTCGCATAGCGCGTGTATATAGGGCTCATAGCTCGTGCTCACTATAAATGTGGGCATAATGGATCTTATATAGCGTAATGTTTCATCCGCCCCTGGGACTATAACTAAAGTTTCCGATGAAAAGAACTTCATACGTTTGTTAGTTGCACCATAAGCCTTTAAGAAGGGAACTATGAGTTTAAGCGTGTCACCAGCCTTATAGCCTGGCTTCTTAATAATGTCGGCTAAAACATCATCGTACCTGCTTATTAATGTGAAGAATCTATCGCCTTCAGGGATAAGCCATCCTGAAATCTCAAAGGCATTATCGTTTTTAGATATTGGACCCTCACAATCCGTCACAAATATTCTCATAACGTACGCTTCCTCAAAAGTTTCATGTGCATTATGCTTTTTTCAATATGTTCTTTTGAGGCTATATCAGCCCTGTTCCAGAGGGCTCCGCCCTTAATTGCGGATATACCTTCCATCGCTATGCTTCGCGCCTCTTGAACACTGTCTCCGATCCCTAGGACGCAAACCGCCCTAGAAGAAAGAGCGTAAACCTTATTATCCTCACGGATCTCCATAGAGCCTGGGTAAATCCTAATGTTATCGCCGTATTTACTGGAGAGCTTTTCAGCTTCATCTAGAATTACTGGCGTGCCTATCTCGCTCTTATTAACTAGATGCGGGAAGACATCTATGTATCCGCCATATTTAGGGGGAACCTTATAAACGCCAACAGCCGCTTTATCATCAACCTCTACATGCGTTAAGTTGCCGTCAATTATTCTGAAGCATACATCGACAAAATCGCTTTTTAAGAGCGCTAGAATAGGTATAATTTCCGGATCCCCCGGCCTACTATTATTTTCAAGTATCATTGGACCTCTACTTGTATGCATGAAAGCCACGTAAAAAGGCATACCCCGCAATTCAGGATTGCAGCCTTTACCCTTAAGCCTTTCAAATATTCTCTCAACTATTCTTTTTTCTCTTTCCCAATCCTCCGGATCCATGAAAGGTAAGTAGTTGCTCTTATCTTTATATGTGCCCATGCCGCCAGTATTTGGGCCCTTATCACCATCAAACGCCCTCTTATAATCCCTCGTCTCCGGTAACGGAACTAAATGTTTGCCATCGCAAAATGCTTGAAAACTTGACTCTTCGCCCTCAATTTTCTCCTCAACTATAACCGGACCTTCCTTGAAGTTTGCTAGAAAATGCGCTAACACTTCTTCACGCGTATTAAAGTGATCCCCCCAAACCCCAACGCCCTTACCGGCTGCTGGCGCATCAGGCTTAACAGCCACTTTATCGTCGAGTTCATCTAGCCACTTGAATAGATCCTCCTTAACATCGCTTAAGCTGCTATAGTTTTTTGGATCAAAAATCTTGAATCTTGGATTAACTTCGGATGCAACCTCCTGGAAAAGCAAGCGTTGAGCAACTTTGCTCCCTTCAATTGCATACTTTTTTGTCGGGCAAATCATCGGTATTCCAAGTTTGCCCTCAATAACATCTCTTATACCTTCGATTATTGGTTTTTCGGGACCAACTATGCCGAAATCTATATTATCCTTATGCTTCTCAGCAAACTTAAATATGGCTTCAACACTAAGCGTAGGTATAACGACGTGCTCCTTAGCCCTCTTAACATTAAATGGGTTCCGCTGTCTATCAGCAATATATAAATCGACAACATATTCTCGACTTCTGGAAAAAGCGTCAACCATAGCGGCTTCTCTGGAACCGTAAGAAACAACTAAAACTCCAACGCGCTCCATAACATTCACCATACGCAAATACTTAAAGCAGCCCTTTTAATTTTTCTCATCATTAATTAGCGGAATATTAATTGAGAGTTCGGTCGCTGAAGCAAGAAGCCAGCGGGCTTCAGATGTGGAAGCGCTAAGTCGTGATGTGAAGGTTAATAAATATAGGCGAGCAATACAACATGATGCATGTCTCCTGAGGGAACGGTATGGCTGACTCTGGATTAATACAGAAGCTTAGGAGTATATTTAGTAGGTATCCTCAGGTTTTAGCCGCCTATCTATATGGTAGTTATTCTGCAGGTAGGCAGACATCTGTAAGCGATATCGATATAGCCGTAGTTTCAGAGGATAGAGGCATTTTGCTCGGACTTTCAGCCGACATCGCTCGAGAGCTTAACATTTCTGAGGAAAAAGTTTCCCTAACAGACCTGAAATTTCTGGATCCTGCGCTCCGTCTAAGAATTGTTAAGGAAGGCATAGAGGTTGCTAATAAAGGTCTGAACCTAAACGATATACTTCTGGCAAATGAGGAAATCGTTGAAGTATATGATCTTGAAGAGGCGATGTGTAAAAGCTGGCTGAGGGGAAACCCCATAGACATCAGGACCTTAAGGGAGATAATCGCAAGGATAAACGAGGACTTGGAAGACTTGGAGGAGCTGTTTAAACTTGGATATGGCGAGATCATGGAAAGTAAGCATCTTAGAAAGTCTATGGAGAGAACGGTGCAAACCCTAATAGAATCCATGTTAGACCTACTAAGGCATATCATTGCAGGATTAAACCTTGGAGTTGCAACGTTCTACAAGGACTATGTCGACTATGCTGAGAGAGCCGGAATCATATCGAGCGATACGGCGAATGAAATACGCAAATTTATACCGATACGCCACATCCTAGTCCATAGGTACCGAACCATAAACTACGAAGAAGTCTGGAAAACGGCGGGAAACCTTAGGATAACAGCCAGAAAACTAGTCGACGAAACCATAACCCGCCTCAAAGAAAAACTAAGAACCAGCATATCATGAATTTATCACATTGATGTTTTCTTTTGATCATTGTGGAATTGCCAAGTGGCAATTCCTTCCCAATAGTTCAGCTATAGGGTACTGTTCCATCAGATTTTGTGTTGATACCTTTTAAGATTAGGTTTGCTGTTTCTCAAAATTTCGCCAGAAAACCCAGCCTTTTTAAGGATGAATGGCGTTAGGCTTAAGTTAAGTCCCATCGAAAAATTCGCTTATTTGCCCCTTTTTACGTTTTAGGGAATTTTTAGCCATATTCAGCGTAGGATGAAAATTTCTCCTTCAACAGATTTAAGCGAGATTTCCAGTAAATCATCAGATTTAACTGAAAAATGAAGGCTAAATTGTAAGAAGGCGGTAGAAAAAGATGGATAAATTTTCAAAAATCGGCTAGAATTAAGCCACAAAGCTAATTTTATGATTGGGTTAGGAGAGAAGCCGAAGAATGCTCCATCTTTCCCCGGTTATGCAATCCTTTCGATAGCCAATCATCATATAAGCGAAAATAACTAAAGGGACTTAACTTAAAGACCCGCCTATCTCGATGGAGTGCGCTCTATTTTATTCTTACCTTCTTAAGTCTTGTAGAAATACTGAAATCGCTGATGAGAATACTGTTTGACAATGTAAACATCTAATATTGCCTTTTATAAAGCTGGTTACTTCATAACCATCTCTTGAGTCACAGAGAGGACACCTTGGAAAAGCATCATTCATCATCTTTAACATTTTTTCTTTTCATTAACTATAACAAGTTAATATCGCCAACTAATATGCGTTCTAGTTTTAACGGTTTTAAGGAAATGACCTTAGGTTAGTGCTTAAGTATGCTGTTATGTACGTTGCATCTAATTTTTAATTAAAGTCTATTTCAATCGTTAGTAA
>Ga0209183_1000240_pt1 | contig 25502 bp, 20 predicted proteins | sample LHCtaG_2_FD_184120 | JGI IMG/M metagenome (GOLD analysis project Ga0209183, IMG submission 184120) | Hot spring microbial communities from Little Hot Creek, USA to study Microbial Dark Matter (Phase II) - LHC4sed_replicate (SPAdes)... | ecosystem: Environmental > Aquatic > Thermal springs > Hot... | reverse complement strand
TAGTATATCTTCGCATCCACGTTCCTCCAAGTCCCAGCCTCAACATCGCCTAGAATCACGTACGTGTCTATGGCAACCACCCCATCAGCCTGATACGCGACTACGTGTAGCCTACTATTGTAGGCCGTTTCAAGACCCACGTTGCAGACAGCGCCGTAAACGCGTAGATATGGGTTTCCGAGGAAGGGTCTAGCATCTTCACCCTTCAAATTAACCATTATAAGCCTAGCGCCCCTTAAAGCCTCTAAACGGCTCTGTAGCTCGGCAACCTGAGCCTTTAAAGCCTCAACTTGAGCTTTTAAAGCCTCAGCCTCCAGCTCTCTAGACTCCAACTCCTCCCTTAGAGAGTACACTTCACCCTCGTAATAGGAGACGTTCTCTCTAAGCCACTCTTCAACCGTGTTAAGCCTGTCGTTTAAACTGGCTATGACCTCGTCCTTCTCCCTGAGGCTGGAGCCGTAGTTTGAAACCGTAAAAGCTAAGCCTAACAACAAGACTACGCATAAAACAGTTAAAAATATGGTTAAACCTCTATACGTTTCCCTACTCATACCGCATCAAAATATACTTTCAATCAACCTATTATAAGACTTTCCATAAAACGCCGATGAGGGAGATTTGGTATAAATTGTAAGCTATTAACTGAAATTTTGCAAAAAGTCTAAAGAAAACTTATATATGGATATAGAGTCAACATAAATATAGCTAGTAAAAGGTCATAGTCTTGGGCTTAAAAAACTTCAGCATAGTAGGTGCGATATACGGATACTTCCCATGGGCTTCTAAGCTCGTGCTCTCAATCTACCGTAGGCTACCTGAAGCCCTTAAAGAAGCAGGTATCAAGGTATACCCCGAAGCATACGCGGCGACAATAGGACTATTCACAATATTAGGCTTGATTTTAAGCATAGGTGGAATACCTCTACTGGCATTAACGCTATACGCTCCCCAGGTCTTGGGGCTTCTAAGCATAATACCCTACTACACATACATAATATTCTTCCTAATACCCGGGCTAATACTGCTGCTGGGCATAGCCATCCCTAAGATAATGGCTTCAAACAGAGCCTCAAGCCTAGAAGCCGAAGTCCCATTCCTATCGGCATACGTAAGCGTAATGTCAACGGGAGGTATAAGCCCATACATAAGCATAGAGAGGCTTAAAAACTTCCAACTACTGCCAAACATGTCTAAAGAAGCCAAACTCATAACCCTGTGGGTTAGAGGGCTGGGCTTAGACCCTGTAACAGCCATAGAGGAGTCTGCCAAAAGCCTACCCTCCAAAGAGTACAGGGAGCTCCTACTGGGATACAGTAGCACTCTAAGAGCTGGAGGAGACGTAGTACACTACCTGCTGACAAAAACCAAAGACATCTTCGAAGACAGGCTTACGAGGCTTAGAATACTAGGCGAAAGAATGAGCGGTATGCTTGAAATATACGTGACCTTCAGCGTACTGTTGGCGTTGGGATTCTACACAATATACATAGTCTCCCTGACGATGGCAGCATACATACCTATAGGCTTCGGAGCCAGCTTCGTACTATTCACATACATATTCCTACCAATGATATCTGTAATGTTCCTATACATCATAGACATAATGCAGCCTAAGTACCCAAGCCTAAGGATGAGCCTATCCTACAAAGTATACTACGCGTCTATACCGTTCATGATACTACTCATATACCTGATGGTAGCACCGTTCATGCTACCAGAAGCACCATACCCGGAGCCTCTAACACCAGTCAGAGAATTCGTAGTCTACGTAAGCCAAGACCTACTACGTTTAGAACGCGGCTTCGAAGCACCCGTGGGATTCTGCCTAGCATTCCTAATATCCACACTACCGGCGGCCCTAGTAGACTACATACACAGCAGACATATGAAGCAGGTTGAAGGAGGCGTTACAGACTTCCTAAGAGACGTCGTAGAGATAAGGAAAACAGGCATGAGCCCTGAAAACTGCATAGTCTCCCTAGCTGAGAGAGACTACGGGAGGTTTTCAAAATACCTACGCGTCATAAGCAATCAAGTAGGATGGGGCATATCGCTGACAAGGGTTGTTGAAGGATTCATAAAGCGTGTAGACAGCTGGCTTGCAAACATAACCATGTACCTCCTAGTAGACGCGATAGAGGTTGGAGGAGGATCCCCGGAGACTTTGGATTCACTGGCAAGGTTCAGCGAAATGGTTGAAGCCGTTGAAAAGGAGAAGGATATGCGCATCAAACCCCTACTGATGGTCCCATACATAGGGGCTTTAACGTTCGTAGTGTCAACTGTAATACTGCTAAGCTTCATGAGGTCTACGCTTCAACTCGTAGGAACATCCATAGCCTACAGCCAGTTCGTAACAACACTATTGACACCTATGATAGCCCACGTATACCTGACGGGGCTTGTAGCTGGAAAGATAAGTAGCGGAAGGGTCTCAGGGGGATTCCTACACGCAGTCATACTGATAGTGGCTACGCTGATATCCATAGTTTTAAGCCCGATGCTTTCAATGCCCCTACAGCTGACACCGGTCGGGTGATAGAGGATGCTGAAGTCGCGTAAAGCCCTATCAGAAGTAGTATCAACAGTCATAATAGCCGGAAGCCTACTCGTTATGGCGGCGATAGCCTCGTGGCTCGCAGTGTCGATGTTTGAAGTTCAAAGCCAGCAGGCGGAGCTTGAAAGGGCGAAGGAAGCCTTCAAAAACCTGGCAGAAGCCATAGAAGATGTGGCGGCAAAACCAGGGGCCTCAGCCTACGTGAGGTTCAGCCCTAGGGCTGGAGGCGTGGAGATCCAGCAGGACTACGCAACAATAACAGTAACAATCGGCTCATTCAGCTACAGTGATACCATAGGTGCCATACGCTACAGAGGAGGCCCATATGCATCAGTATCTTCAAGAGTCATCATAAGAGGAGGTGCTGGAACAAACTCACATATAGTAGGCGACAGCGAAACCCCGATAGTTTGGGTTTACACAGACCCTGCCAAGGGGAAATACGTCTACCTAGACACGGCTAGGGTTAAAGTAACAGAGCTGGGCACTATCACGGTTAACGGAGATACATATAAGGTTGTAGAAGTCCTACTGATAAAGCTGGAATACGGCAGTGCCAGCTCAGCAGCAATAGTAGATACGAAGGTATCCTGCGTAAGTAAAAACGTCACAGTAATCTCCGGCTCAAGCATAACGATAAACGTCAACGGCGACTCCCTGCCGCTAGGGAATTGCGTAGTATACTTCATCGTTTCAACCGTGAGGGTGGACTTCGTATAATCGAGGTGAAGCTCCATGAGCAGCTCGATCCCGCACGTGATTGGAACGATGGCTCTACTTATGTGTAGCATATTCGTAGTCACATCCTTCATACTGCTTGGGCTGGCTGTTCAGATAGACCTGGTTAAGCCTCAGCTTCAGGAAGTAGCCGAATACGTGGCGTCTACACTTGTAGACCTCATAACGCTGGCAAACCAGACTGATGCGCAGCCGCTGCTATTGGTGAAGGAGCTTAGAATACCTTCAAGCGTTGCGGAGAGGGGTTTCACAGTAACCCTTGCCGATAAAAGCGGAGACCTATGCGTACATGTATGTCTAACCTTCCTGACAACAGTATCCGCCGAAGCACCTATAAACGTGCGCACTTCACATGAAGTTATAGTAGGAGGGCCTCAACAACCTCCAGGAGGCTTTCCAGTAGAATTAGATATGCTCTACAGCGGTTTGAAGCATCCGGTCGTATGGTGCTTTAAAGACGAAAAAGGCATCATCTACATTGGGCTAGGCGTGTGGAGCGAGGGTTCAACGCATGCTGAAACGGCCTCTCCGCTAGCATCCCTTAAATATAGGAGCATGGTAGATAATTATATGTGTTTTGAACGGGTGGTTGAAGCATGCATGCTTTAGAGTATCTAGTCGCAGGTTTAATCATGATAATATTCATATCCTTCTCCTCAGCGGTGATCATGCCGAGCGTATACATACCTCTGACGCATATAAAAGAACAGCAACTAGACGTCCTAGCTGAGAGGATAACAGATAAAATACTTCTAACGCCTGGAATCCCATACGACTGGCAAATAGTAGAAACAGAGCCGAGTGAAATTGAACTATATCCAGATGAATATAATGTTTTAGGGGATAACAATGATGCTTCATATATTACAATCTCTATAGATAACAGTCCAATCCAATTGAACATAAGCGACCCAGACTCAGGAAATATAGGAATCACCGATGTAAAAGTTTATGTGAGATTGAAAGGAGCGGGGGTAAATACTATGGTAAATATACGTGTAAATGTAGGTTCAAAAGAAATTGATAAATTTCTTAATATAAAATTGGGAAATGATTGGGAAAATAAAAGTCTTACCTTAAGTAAAAAATCTTGGACTTGGGATGAGATAAGAGATCTGAATATTGTACTTGAGAGAAAAAATGATGATGTATATTGCTCTGAACTATGGGTTGTTATACAATGTGAGCCTACACCTGAGGGATTGCATCCAAAGGAGCTCAACGGCTTTGGCCTCGCGCTCTACGAGGAGAATGTTAAAAGCCTAGCTGAACCCTACGTCTTAGATAGGGATAAAGTGTTAAGGTTAACCAGTGAAAGTGTTCAATTGGATCCTTTAGATGTGGCGAGAAGCCTAGGCCTCATGGAGGACAACCATCTGAAATACGGGTTTCACATAAAGATCAAACCAGCCTTAAACATCTCTAGGACTGTGACATATAATACAACTGAATATTCTAAGAAACTGTATAAGACTATTCACGTAAAAGTGATAAACTACGAAAATAAGCCGTTAGCCAATGCAAGAGTATACGGTTTAGCCATACTGTTCTATATAGATACCGATCAAAAAACGGTCGGATTGGACTGGATCATAAACCAGACGACGACAGACGTGTTGGGTGAGGCCGACATCACATACGACTACGCAAGTGACAAAAATATTGAAGACATAATCAGCCGAAAGCCTACCGGAACATTCGACTACACTTTCCTATACATCACCTACGTAGACTTCTACGGCTTAAAATCGTATGCAATAGACTCCCTCTCAGACGTGGAGACCCCGGCTATGATAGTGCCTACCGAGGATGGGATAACAGTTCTCCACGACCCGTCTGAATTCCCCAGAGGCGCCATCCACATGCGTGGGGTCTTTGGAGTGAGCCTCCCATACATTATGTCTGAAGGCGAGGTTAAGCCGAATATATATAAAGTATGGGTTCGTACGAGGGGTGCGGAGTCCTACAACATCATAAACCACGGAGGTAAAGAATACGTATACTACAGTCTTACAGGGGTGGAGCAAGAGCTTAACGCAGTAGGAATATGCTTTAAGTGGACGGGTGAATTCCACTTCTACATAGTCTCCCTCCGCAAGATCATAGGTGAAGAGCTAAACTACGGTATTCTCAGTGGAATAGGCGGTAAGAAGACGATAGTCGTCGCCAAGCGCATTGTGAGGATCGAAGGTATGGATTACGTTTTCGAGTTTAAGATGTGGAGGATGGCTGAAGATTGAAGCTTCTAAAGGCGAGAAAGGGCATAATGCGTGTAATAGAAGCCCTATTCGCCTCAATCATAATACTCGTAGCTATCGTAGCGTCAAACCAGCTCATAGTCTTCCCAAACCCGTTCACATCTAGAACGAGGTCAGACCTGGAGAAGCTAGGCTACAACCTGATGTTTAAACTAGCCCAAGATAAAACATTTGAAAGGCTCATTCTAGACGATGACAATGGCGTTAGAATTGGATGGGAAAACGACGCTAAAATATTCCTAAGCGGCCTACTCCCCATAGGAGTATACTTCAACCTCACGGTATACGAAGTGTTGAACAACGGAGGGAAATCACCCATCAATAGCCGACCGATTACAAACGCTGAGAGCGAAGAAGTCTTCCTTAAAGGCGGAGACGTAGTCACAGTCATATACACCTACACTATGAAAATAGAGGATGAAACAGCCACACTGCTATTCTACCTCATCTTAACCAGAGGAGGCAGATAGCCTTGAAACGTCTAGCTAAACACCGCAGGGGACAGTTTATAGTGGCCGCGGCAATGTTCATAGCTTTGATAATACTCTCAATGTCTCTCCTAATATACTCAGCCGGCTCAAGATACCAAACACTGGAGAAAGAACCAGTCAGAGAAATCGTGCAGACGATAACAGACGACTTCAAAAGAATGCTAACAATAGCCCTAGCAGACTACAGCGAAGACCTTGATGATGCAGCCTTTAATAGAGCGGTATCCGGCTGGGCTGATAAAACGATCTACTGTTATTCAGGCATGGGCCTCCAATTGAGTGTCACAATTCCCGATGAAAATCCATACTTTGGTCATAATGATGAGGGAGATTCATTCGAAATCGACGTTGCGTCTGTTTTAAATCTCAACATTACTAGCATAGGCTTCTACGGCTACAAATACCCACTGCAGATAAAACTAAACGTAACAATAGATGAAGCATTATGGGGCTCTTATAATATAGGTGGAAAACTTTACATGGACTTTCTCAATATAACGGTTACAGCCTTTAAGGAAGAAAATCTGACCGTATCAGATTTAAAAATAACCGCACTGAAAATCACCGTACGTAATGATAGTAGTGAAGAAGACATCTATTTCACCGATAAAGATATGACAGAATATCTAGATGTAACTTACATCAGTGGATATGGAACATATATTATAACCCTGAAGCCAGACAAAGCCATACCGACTAGCCTTGAAAAAATTACAGACCTTGAAGCCTACCTTGAATTCATGGATGGGAGAGGTATAAAAGGATATGCTCAGAAAGTAGGTGTAAATGTAAACATCATATATGTCAGCGACATCACTATGACTTATCTAGAAGAGAAGAGTCAAAAAAAATACCATATATATACAGATGTTACAGTCTCAGATAGGCTTGGGAAGCCTGTTTCAGGCGCCACTGTGACGCTAAGCATAACTTTGCCAAACAATGAGACAACACAGCTCACAGCTAAAACAGGTAATGATGGAATAGCAAATTTTGAACTTACTGTTCCTAAAAAGAAACAATATGAGGGAACATATAAAGCTATTGTCGTTAACGTTGATAAGAAAGGATACCTCTACAATCCCAATTTTAACGTTAAGACAGAAGAAACATTAACGATTCCATAACAGGAAACGTTTTCTACAATAGCGTTATATCTGTTGAATAGATTTTTACTAGGGTATTCTTTCAAAGAATTACATGCGAATATACCGTTAACTGAAACTATATAAACCTGCTTGGGATTTTTTCCGATTAAAAGGAGGTTTTTATTGGTAAAAATCCTTAGAAAACATATTAATAACCATCTTCTAAATATTTAAACGTATAAGGGGATTAAATTGGAGGAGAAGCCTTTAGTCTACAGGATTTACCCGTTTACCGCCATAAGGGAGTATGTAGCAGGGCTTATGCTCCTCATACTCGGGTTTAGAATGGTGCTCTTCATATCCTCCACAGTGACAGACCTAGACTTGGCTTTAACGTTAGCCCTCATCATAGCCGTATTGGCCGTCTGGAGGGTTAAAGAGATAAAGCCAACAACCGCAGGCGTAGTGAGAATCCTACTACTGCTCTTAATAGTACTATCCCCAGTCATAGCCGTACAATACGTAAAATTCTACAGACCACCCCAATGGCTTATGGAGCTCTGGAGCAACACAGTCCAAGGCTTCAACCTATTCTCTAAAACGCCAGTCCTATTCCCAGCCATGGTGACAACAGTCTTCATAATAGGTTTAACGGCAATACTATACGGCGTTGTAATAACCATAAGCTACAAGATAATTTTGACGGAGCGCGACATAACGATTGAAAGGTCTCTACCCATGGAGGCGAGCTACAAGATCCCAATAGACCACATAGTCAGCATAGAAGTCATTCAATCAAAGATCGGGAAACGTTTAAACTATGGAAACGTCCTCGTAGTGACAAATGGAATGGGTACAATACTACTGCCTAAGATCGAAAGGCCTGAAGAGTTCAGAAACCTCGTAGTTGAACGATACGCTAAGATTAAGACTGGAGCTGAACCGATAAATGAAGCAGGCATCACCATTAGAGAATACCCCGTTAAAAGCGTGAAGGTATCTGAAGGCTCTACATGCCCCATATGTCTAAACCCCATATTGACCTCTCCTTCAAACGAAGTGTATATATCTATATGCCCGTTCTGCCTATCCGTCTTCCACCTACGCTGCCTACACAGGTGGATGGAGGAGAACGGCCGTAAATGTCCCAACTGTGGGAGGGAGTTTAAACCAGCATGATTAAACAAACTTTAAATATACGTGAGGTGTAATTGGAGGTGGTAGGGTTTTGTCCAAGAAAGTAACAAGTCGTATGCGTACTCTCTCTTCAATATTTAGAAGAGCTACACCTGAAATAGTGAAGAAGCAGGTTAAACTACCTTACACATTCAAACCGATACTTCCAGAGTACCAGATAGTTGAAACATACTGGATCAGAGAGCCCTTTTCAAAGGTAACCATAGCCTCAATACCCGAGCTCGGAGGAGCATACTCCTACTTCGTATCCGAAGTAGAGCTCCTAGAAGAGGAGAGGAAGGCCACAGACAAACTCATAGAAATACTCTCAGCCGAGCTTAAACCTCCAACAGTAGAAGAAGAAGTAGACCTTAGAAAACACGTCCTAGCAGAAGCCGAAAACATGATAAGCAAATACCGCTCAACCCTAGCAATAGCCAAGGAGAGCAAAGACAAAATACTATACTACGTTGAAAGAGACCTCTTAGGGTTCGGACCTATACATACGATGGTTTTAGACCCTAGGATAGAAGACATATCCTGCGAAGGCGTAGACACCCCGGTCTACGTCTGGCATAGAGACTACGAAGGACTACCTTCAAACCTAGTATTCCTAGACGGCAAACACCTAGACGACCTCATAGTTAAACTCGCCCACATAGGCGGCAAACACGTCTCAACGGCATTCCCAATAGTAGACACGATGATATACGGAAAACACAGATTCGTAGCAACATTCAAACGCGAAGTCACACCTAAAGGATCGACGTTCACTATAAGGAAGTTCAGGGAAAAACCCCTATCCATAGTTGAACTGGTTAAATCACATACGTTAACGGCTAGGATGGCCGCCTACTTCTGGCTCCTCCTAGAAAACAGAATGTCGATAATCATAATAGGAGGAACTGGAGCAGGTAAGACAACGCTTCTAAACGGGCTTGCAAGCCTAATAAACCCAGCTATGAAAATATGCACAGTAGAGGAAATAGCGGAGTTAAACCTATCCCATGAAAACTGGGTTCAATTCGTCAGCCGTGAAAGCTACGGTATTGGAGGCGCAGCTTCAAGCGCCATACCGCTATTCAGCCTAGTAAAGACAACGCTCAGGTACAGGCCAGACTACATAGTGGTTGGAGAAGTCAGAGGGGAGGAGGCCTTCGTACTATTCCAAGCCCTAGCCACGGGGCACGGTGGAATGTGTACACTACACGCTGAAGACGTAGACTACGCGATCAAAAGACTTACAAGCCCACCTATGAACGTAGCCGAAGTATACATACCTCTGATGAACGTAGTAGCTGAAGTCGAAAGAGTGCACCTACCAAAGCCTGTAAGCGGGTCTCTGTTCGGAAGAAGGGTTAGAGAAGTCTCAGAAGTCATAAGCCACAAAGAGTTCACGAAAGTCTTCAACTGGAACCCTCTAACAGACGACTTCTCATCTAGACTTGAAGAGAGCATACTCCTCAGAAAGATATCTCTAAGGACTGGTAAAGACTTCCAAGACCTAATAGACGAAATAGATAGGAGAGAAGTAGTGATCAAATGGATGGTTGAAAAGGGGATACTCCAAACAGAAGACGTAGCAAAAGTAATATCCCAATACTACATATCGCCAGAAGCAATGTACAACATAGCCTCCATGGAGCTAGCGACACCGATAAAACTCAAAATACCCACCACGACAAAAATAGCTGAAAACCCATCTAAAGAAGGGGAGAAAAGCAACATACCCTCATAAACCATTGTCGGATAATCAACATTTTACCAAAGGCTCGAATCTAGGCTACATAATCGTTTTATAGTCGTGCGTAACCTTTCCCCTCGATCAACCCATCGAAGCCTTTTTAGAACCCTACTCGCATCTGAAGGTTTAATACAGCTACCGTATCCGTTACTAAATCGCATTTTCCACATCTAATAAGCCTACCCCATGGGAAGCCATGCCTCCAGAGCAGAGGGGAAGGGTTAAACCCCTCTCCTATCTTATTTGTTGAAATTTGAATAGACTTTCCGAGATAATTTAACCTTGAAGAACGAACTTAAAAGCCTCCTCTTTAAGCTTGAATTATTCGTTGACTAGGACCTATGGAGCTTCTACAGGAACTCTGCAACTCTTGGCCGCTTCCACAGCCTATAGACATCGCTTTTAGAACGTCGAAGACCTACCCGTCAGCAGCCTGAAAGTATTACAGAACAACATATGGAAAAGCTTATAAATAATGCGGGTGTTAAAATTTTCCGAGGGAAATTTTATGAAACTCAAAACTGGTATATTGGTAATCGTCCTCTTGGCTTCGCTGTTCTCCAGCCTACTTTCAACCAGCATTCCAGTCTCCACAGCTCAAGCGCCGCCTAAGGGACCTTGGGTTGACGAAGTGGACTTTTTCGTAGAGACAGATGAAGCGAAGACAATAGACATGTTGCTGAAGAACGAGATACAAGTATACTTCAGAGACATAAGAGACCCGGGATTGTTCAAGACTGTGAAAGCCTCACCAGACCTATGGTATGCTACATCCTTCGGACTATACTTCGAACTAACCTTCAACCCAGTGGGTCCAGAATTCCCGGCGACGGGTAAGTTAAACCCATTCGCCGTCCCGAGGATAAGGGAAGCCATGAACTACCTAGTGGATAGAAACTACATAGTTGACGAGATAATGGCCGGTATGGCTGTACCCAGATACACCTGTATAACACCAGCGTTCCCAGACTACGCGAGATACGCCGACACAATGAAGGAAATAGAATCAAGGTACAGCTACGACTTAGATAAGGCTAGAGAAATAATCGCCGAGGAGATGATCAAACTCGGCGCAGAACTAGTAGGCGGAAAATGGTACTACAAAGGCGAACCCGTAACGATAATCTTCCTAATAAGAGTGGAAGACCAGAGGAGAGCGATAGGCGACTACGTAGCCTCACAGCTTGAAAAGCTGGGATTCACAGTCGATAGACAGTATAAGACCAGCAGAGAAGCATCACCTATATGGATTAGAGGAAACCCTGCGGACGGTAAGTTTCACATATACACGGGCGGATGGATAACAACACTAGTCTCCAGAGACGAATCAGACAACTTCGGCTTCTTCTACACGCCGAGGGGAGGTATGGGACCGCTATGGAGCGCCTACAAGCCAAGCCCAGAATTCGACTACGTAGCCGGTAGACTATGGGCTAGAGACTTCGCCACCATGGATGAGAGGAACGAGCTGATGAAGAAGGCTCTGGAACTTTCAATGGAGGATTCTGTAAGAGTGTGGCTGGTCAGTCAAGTCGCCCCATGGCCGGCTAGAAAAGAAATATCCTTAACATACGACTTGTCCGCCGGTTTTTCAGGTGCAAGGCTTTGGCCATACACGATTAGATACGTCGATCAAGTCGGCGGAACTGTTAAAATAGCATCCACGGACATACTCGTAGACCCCGTGAATCCGGTTGGAGGAAGCAACTGGATATACGATGCGATGTACTACCGTGCACTATCAGACCCAGCGGTTATACCCGATCCATTCACTGGACTGTACTGGCCTCAGAGGGTTGCGAAGGCCGAAGTCTACGCCTTAGAGGGGTTGCCTATAGCCGTTACCTTAGACTGGGTCTCTCTAAAATTCGTTAAAAGCATCGATGTGCCGCCGGATGCATGGTACGACTGGGACGCCGAGAAACAGGAGATCGTTTACGCACCTCCTGGAACAACCGCGAAGACGAAGACAGTGGTCTACTACGACGATAGCATATTCGAAATGACTTACCACGATGGAAGCAAATTCTCACTGGCAGACATAGTGTTCAGCTATATACTGACCTTCGACAGAGCTAAGCCTGAAAGCCCCGTATACGACGAGTCCTATCTGCCAGCGTTTGAAGCCTTCAGAGAATACTTTAAAGGCTTTAGAATCGTAAGCGAAGAACCACTAATCATAGAGTACTACTCAGACGCCCTGTACCTAGATGCCGAGCAGATAGCTGCATCCGCCGCCAGCGCCTTCTACCCAGACTACGCATACGGCCCTGGACCGTGGCACACCGTCACAATCGGATGGTTAGCCGAGGCGGACAACAAGCTGGCTTTCTCAGCCGATAAAGCCGAAGCCCTTAAAGTCGAGTGGACAAGCTACATAGCTGGTCCTTCTCTAAAAATCCTAAGCGAATGCCTAGATAGGGCTATTGATGAAAAATTCATACCCTATGAGAACGTGCTGGGCGAATACGTTACTGAAGATGAGGCTTTAGAGAGATACAGCAACTTGAAAGCATGGTATGAGGCTAAAGGCCACTTCCTAGTTGGTGCAGGGCCATTCTACTTGGATAAGGTAGACCCAACAGCTAGAATAGTCGTAATAAAGGCTTATAGAGAGTTCGTAGACACAGCGGATAAGTGGCTTAGATTCTCCAAGCCTATGATACCGGAGGTTAAAATAGTTTCAGCACCTACAATAACGCCCGGGCTACCCGCTGAAATAGATGTTTCAGTTACCTTTGAAGGGCAGCCATACCGCGTAGAAGACGTCTACTACGTGAAGTACATAGTTAAAAGTCCAACAGCGACTTTGATGGGGGTTGCCGAGCCTGTTGAAGACGGCAGGTGGAGGATTACGCTTAAACCCGAAGAAACATCGATGCTTTCTGCTGGAACATTAAGCATCGACGTACTAGTCGTATCTAAGCTCGTGGGAATGCCCGTCTCTACAGCTGGCACGGCTACTGTTATGAGTGTGACAGAATTCCTAATGGATGAGCTGGCTAGGGTTAGAGCCGACTACGAGACCAGGATATCAGGTTTAAGTAGCACAATCGAAGAGCTCCGCTCTGAAATCGACTCGTTACGCGGCGCCATAAATACGTCGATGGGCATCGCCGCACTAGCCATAATAGTAGCTATAATAGCTATAGCCGTTCCATTCGTCAGGAAGAAGTAACCACTACATTTTTATTTACCCTCTTTATTTTTATCTATTCTTTAGTAGACGAGATAATGATTCCAAAACTTGCAACGTATATAGTGAAACGTGGAATCATACTTCTCCTAACGGTAGTTATCGCAGCGTACATGACCATTATAGTTGCGAATATGGGTGGATACGTAGATGAAATAATTAAAAGCGACCTCTATCTTTCAATCTCTCAAAACATCCGCCAAAACCCTGCTTATAAGGCTTTAAATGAAACTCAAATCAGGTGGTTGATAAATGCAACCTATACGAATGAATTGAAGAAGATAGGTTTCGATAAACCGTTCATATATAGAAGCTTCTCATATTTAAGAGACGCTTTAACGTTAAGCCTAGGTAGAGCACTTTTCATAAGTAGCGATAGCGGCTCTAAAAACGTCCGCATAATAATCTTGGAGAGGCTACCGAACACCGTGCTCCTATTCACAACCACACAGCTTCTCCTATTCTTCATAGGTTTATTCGCCGGCCTATTCCTAGCTAGGAGATACGGCAGCCTCCTAGACAGGCTGTCCGTGTTGTTCGCGCCGCTATCCTCCATGCCTGGATGGTTCTACGGAATATTCCTAATACTTTTATTCGCATCGTTTTTAAGACTGCTACCCTACGGCGGAATGGTGGATGTGCCTCCTCCAGCTGACAGATTCAACTACGCATTGAGCGTTTTAAAACACATGATCCTACCAGTCATGTCTTGGCTGGTAGCCTACATACCTATAAACGTGTATGTGAGGCGGACCTTCTTCCTCATGTTTTCAAGCGAAGACTACGTAGAGCTTGCGAAGGCTAAAGGTCTACCTGAGTCTCTAATCCAGAGAAAATACATACTGAGACCTACACTACCACCGATCATAACAGACTTCTCACTAACCCTAATCAGCTCCTGGATGGGAGCCATAATCACGGAGACGATATTCAACTGGCCTGGAATAGGCAGCTTATTCTACATAGCCTCTATGATGTTCGACAGCCCCGTGCTGGTCGGCCTCGTAGTCATATACGCATATCTACTGGCTTTAACAGTCTTCGCTTTAGAATTCATATACGCGATCCTAGACCCGAGAATTAAAGCCGGAGGTATGTAGCACTTGTCAAGCATTAAACAGTTCCTCAGAACACTACTCATCTACAGGTCCGCCTTAGGCGGGCTGATAATAGTACTGATCCTGATAGGAGTATCAGTATATACCATGTTCACCATACCCTACGACGAAGCCACCAAACTATGGAGGGCTGGTGAACGCTACTGGCTGGACAATCCACGCAATGCAATGCCCTCATGGGTAAACCTATTCTCCTCCAAAAAGATGCCTGAAACAATAGTACTGGATTCTGGAAAACCCCGGCCCGGAGTATCCAAGGCGTTAATCCCAGTATCCGATAGAATCACAAGGATTAAAGTAGAATTCTCATTCAACTACGAGTACGACGATTTTCCAAGCGAATTGAACCTGTTCTTCAACTCAAGCTTCAGCGCTTCATCACCGCAGTTGACGATACACTGGGTTAAACCGAATGGTGAAGACATAACTTTAAAAACTCTACTTGTGGCCAAGGGTGAAGACAGATACTACATTTCAAACGACGATAAGTTGGCTAGAGAGCTTAAAAACACGCTCTCAAAGAAGATCAATGAGACGATAGAGTATGACATTCCGATCACCATTTTACTCTTCGCATCAGAAGACAGCAGCATCCTCAACCCCAGCACGGTTAAAGTGATGAAGGGAAACTACAAGCTTTGGATAGAAGGCATAGCGTTCGAAGCTGGTGTGAACTTGGACGCTAAACTCGTCGTATATGGTAAAGTTTACGGTTGGGCTGGCACAGACCATTTAAGAAGGGACCTGGGAATAGCCCTACTATGGGGTACCCCAATTGCACTATCATTCGGCGTGATAGCGTCAACATCTATAGCGATGATACAGATGTTCATCGGAGCAGTCAGCGCATGGTTTGGAGGAAGAGTCGACAACCTCATGCAGAGGATCACAGAGGTTTTCATGGTTCTCCCCTTCATACCGATTCTAATAATGATATCCACCTTTTACAAGTTTAACATATGGGTTCTCCTAGCGGTCGTCATAGCTCTAAGCATATTCGGCGGAAGTGTTAAAAACTACAGAGCGATGTTTCTACAGATCAAAGAATTCCCCTATATAGAAGCCGCCAGAGCTTATGGCTCCAGCAACCTCAGAATTTTGACGCACTATTTAATCCCCAAGGTTCTACCCACCATAATCCCGTCAATAGTCTTATCGGTCGCAGACTTCGTTTTTCTAGAAGCCGCGTTAGCCATACTCGGCCTAGGCGACCCATTAGCTCCAACATGGGGTAAGATAATAAACGACGCCTACTCCAACGGCGCCCTATACAAAGGCCTATACTACTGGGTTTTAGAGCCATCTTTAATGTTAGCCGTAACCTCGTTAAGCTTTGCGATGCTCGGGTTTGCTTTAGATAAGATATTCAACCCTAAGCTGAGGGAAATGTAGATGGAGAAGAACCACCTAACCGTTAAAAACCTAGTAATGTACTATAGAACGTTGAAGGGAGAGGTTAAAGCCGTCGACGACGTTTCATTCTCCCTGCCTAGGGGGGAGACAGTCGCCGTTATAGGGGAATCCGGATGTGGAAAAAGCTCTTTAGCGAAATCGATAATAAGACTGCTTCCTAGAAACGTATCTACTTATAAAGGGACTATCCTGTTCAACGACTTAAACCTTATGGAGCTGGATGAAAGGTCTTTCACGAGAGACGTTAGATGGGTTAAAATCACGTACATTCCACAAGCCGCATTGAACTCATTAAACCCGGTTATTAAAATAGGCGATCAAATGATAGAGCCATTGATTCTACGTCAAAAATTGGATAGACGTGAAGCTCTTGAAAAAGCGGCAAAAACCCTGAAAACGGTCGGTATAAGTGAAAACTTCATACACAGGTATCCGTTTGAATTGAGCGGCGGTATGAAGCAGAGGGTTATAATAGCAATGTCTCTACTGACAGAACCCGAACTGATGATCCTCGACGAACCCACATCTTCGCTAGATGTGTTAACTCAAGCAAACATAATGAATCTACTTAAAAGCATTAGAAAGAGTCTGAAATTAAGCATGATATTCATAACCCACGACGTCAGCCTATCGAGCGAGCTTGCGGATAAAGTAGCCGTAATGTACGCGGGGCAGGTCGTTGAGTTTAACGACGCAAACGCATTCTACCACGACCCTAAACACCCGTATTCCCAGAAGTTGATGGAAAGCGTCCCAACGCTTAGAAAGGATAAGAAGCTAGACTTCATACCCGGGGCTCCCCCAAGCCTTCTAAACCTACCTAGAGGATGTAGATTTGCGGAGAGATGCCCCTACGCGTTTGAGAAGTGCGTCAAAGACCCCCCACTGGTATACTTGAGTGGAAACTTCTACGTGAAGTGTTGGCTCTACGTGAGGGAGTAACTATGAACACGCCACTTTTGAACGTTGAAGAATTGAGAAAGTACTTCGAAGTCAGGAGGGGATTTTTCGGAAGGAGAGATTATATAAGGGCTGTAGATGGTGTAAGCCTAATCCTTGAAAAGGGTGAAGCCATTTCAATAGTTGGTGAAAGCGGTTGCGGTAAAACCACACTGGGTAAAACAATACTTAGGCTTTATGAACCTACGGGTGGAAGGATAGTATTCGACGGTAGAGATGTAACGCATCTAAGCTGGGGAGAGTTGAAATGGTATAGGAGAGAAACGGGACTTGTTCAGCAAGACCCCTTTGGAGCACTACCATCATTTATGACCGTTAAGAAGATTCTTGAAGAGCCGCTGATAATACATGGGTTTAAAGACCGGAGGGAGCGTGAAGAGAGAATATACAAGGCTCTTGAACAGGTTAAGTTAACCCCAGTCGAAGACTTCATCGGTAAATATCCGCACATGTTAAGCGGCGGTCAACAGCAGAGGCTCGTCATCGCAAGGTCTATGATCTTAGAGCCTAAGCTGATAATAGCCGACGAACCCGTCTCAATGCTGGATGCATCTGTTAGAATAGAGATACTGAAACTGCTGCAGAAGCTTCAGGAAGACTACGAGTTAGGCATCATATATATTACACACGACCTTTCAACCACACGATACTTCTCAGAGAAGATCTGCATCATGTACGCTGGACACGTGGTTGAAATAGCGGAGACAAAGGGAATACTGGCTAATCCAATGCACCCGTATACCAAAGCGCTTTTAAACGTCATACCTGACCCAGATCCATCTAATCGCTTCATAGTTAAGAAGGTTCCCGCTGGAGAACCGCCTAATCTTTTAAACCCGCCAGTAGGTTGCCGCTTCAACCCAAGGTGTGAAAGCATGATAAAGGGTATATGCGACGTTAAAGAGCCTCCCTTAATAAAGTTCGGTGAAAACCACTATGTGAAGTGTTGGCTCTATGGTCGTGCTTAATAGAGAACACGTTGAGATCGTTGTCGGAGCCCTCCTCCTCATCGTAAGCTTCCTCATCTCCCTATTTATGGTAATCGACGTCTTAGAGCCATCGTTCTCCCTATCGTTCTTCGCATTTTCAGCCTCATTCGTAGGCTTACTCATAGGCTTTCACGGAATATACGGGCTAGTCTTAAAGTATAGGAAGAAGGATTGATAGTCAAGGAAAAACTATATATCGAGTAGATCGCATCTTTAAATCTCATGCCGTGTAGTAAACGCGAAGTTGAAAAAGACCTGGTCTTCTGCCCATACCTCTTGGGATGCGTGAGGAAGAAGGCTCCGATATGTGAGATGTGCACTTGGGACAACCCGTCTAGAGAAGAAGAGCTCTACTTCAAGTTTATGAAACACATTGAAGAAGTAAGAGCCAACCTGGCTAGGGAAACCCCAATTCAGATAGACGAATTCTGGTGGGAGGTTAGAATCAAGCCTGTTGAAGTTGAAACCCCGGTGAGCGAAATTAAAGCTGAGATCGAAACCGCTGAAGCCAAACCCGTGAGCAAGCCCGAAGAGGTTGAAAAACCTAAACCATCCCTCACCATAGACTACCACCTCAGACGTCTAAGTGAAGACTTGAAAGAGGTCATTTTAAGGCTTAGAAATGAAATACTAAAGCTCGACTCAGACATAGAGGAGAAGATCAATAAAACCTTCATAGGATATAAAAGCAGTAGAATGAAACACTACTTCATACATCTAAGAGCTCTACCGCTTAAACGTGAAATTGAAGTTAGATTCCGCTCAGGAGGCCCAATAGAAGACCCTGAGGGTTTAAGTAAACCCATACCGAAGAGCTTCGACACGCCGATGGATCGCCGCGTGAGAATAACAAGTTCAGATAAAATACCCTACGTTATCAACATTCTCAAACAAGCATATAAAAACCTGGCAAAAAGCTAGCCTGTCTCCTCCAATTCAACGTATATCGCCGGTTTACACGGCCTAGCTAATACAGCCCTCCTCTTGGGATCGTAGACTCCAGGGGCGTCTTCACGATAGATTAAGACTTCACATTTAAACTCCCTCTCTAAGAATCCTTTAACCTCCTCTAAGAGGTTGAACTCATGGCTCTGTTTAAATTCAACCCAACTCTTTGCAAAGTCTCTATCCATCTTGGGAAGCATATCTATCGTACTCCTTATGAATTTAACAATCGTAGCTCTATCCAATTCAACGCCAGTCTTTTCAAGACCTATTAAAATTGCTTTAACGTCAGGCTTCTCCATGTTTAAGGCCTCCCTATAAACCTCCCACTTCCAACCCGCCGCAACATAGTAGACTATCTTTGAAGGCCTACCTGGAAGCACTCTGAGTATTCTATTGGTATCCTCAATCAACTCTTTAATAAAATCCTCGCCTTTCTCAGCCTCATCGTCGATCAGACTTGGATCCGGTCGAGGCCACTCAGCCTTACAGACCAACCCGCCTCCTCCGATAATACTCCAAACCTCTTCAGCCGTATAGGGGGCTAGAGGAGCTAGCAACCTAGCCCTAATATCCATAAACTTCTTCAAAGTATTCGAGTAATGGGAAGCCTCTTCAAGACTTAAACACCCCTTCCTCCTAAGGAACCAGTTTAAATCACTATCCATCTGGTAGAGTACGAGTTGAACAACCCTCCTCACATCGAGCTCTTCAAACGCCTCAGTAACCTCTTCAACAGTCCTCTGCAACCTACTCATCAACCACCTATCAACCCTATCGACTTTAGAATGGCCACCAGGCATAGCAGCCACCACCCTATACTCTCTACAAAGCGCTTCGAGAAAATCCGCCACAGACTTCGCTAGAGACGGGCTGAAGTTCGCATCCTGAAGCAACCCAGCTGTAGATACCACGGCTATTCTCAAAGCATCTGCACCATACTCTCTAACAGCCTCTCTAAGCGGTATTATATTGCCCAAGCTTTTAGACATCTTACGGCCCTCCATTAAAACACTACCGTTTGTAACTATCTGCCTAGGCCAAAACTCCCTCGGAAATACAGCTACATGGTTGAATATGAAAAACGTTAAATGGTTTGGAACAAGGTCTCTACCGGAATGCCTACTATCCAAAGGATAGTAGTAGGTGAACTCTCTCCTAATCTCTTCAATAAGCTCGGTCTTCACACCGGTTGAAGAAGCCACGTCCCTAGGATCACCCAACCCTAGGAACACGTAGTCGAAAAAGCCGTCGTTCAACCTATTAGGATCAAGCAGACCCATGTTTACGTATTTGGCTACGATGTAATACGCCATGTATATTGTACTATCTGACAGAGACTCTATTATCCAGCTTTCATCCCATGGAAGTTTAGTGCCTAAACCCCTCTGTCTAGCGCAAGCCCTCTCCCTAAGCCAATCTACAACGTTCTTAAACTCAACCCTAAGCTCTTCAGGGACTATACGCATAGAATCTAAACACTCATACACCTTCTCCTTCCAATGGGGGTTTCCATAGTCTATGAACCACTGATTCTCAAGAATCTTCACGACGCATTCCTCACCGCATCTACAGTAAACCTTTTCTGAAAGCTCATATATCATCTGAGCATCGCCCTTTTCAATAAGCTCCCTCTTAATGAGCTCCCTGGCCTCTGAAACCCTCATACCGGAGTACTTGCCAGTGTTGTCTAGCATGACGCCGGAAGCCAGCTCACGCCTATAGAGCTCTTTCGTCGCGTCTTCAAGCTTCAGATCGGTCTGACTCTTAATATCCATCTCCCTACATATGTCAGCTGCTGGAACTTCTCCAGCACCTTCAAAACTGATGATCGTTATCGGCTCGATCGAACAGCCAGTCTTCTCCTTAACCTCTTTAAGCGCCATATAGTCGTATGGGGCATGGCTCGGCACAGACATGACTACGCCGGTAGCATGACCAGGGTCTACGAAACCTGCCTCTAAAATCGGTATGGACTGGCCGTTAACTGGGTTTACCGCGCTTCTCCCGACGATGTCCCGTCCTTTAAAAACCTCCAAAACCTCTACCTTAAGATTTTGATGTTTAAGCCTCTCAGAGGCTTTTAAACCTACTATCCACCTCTCCCCATCGACGACCGCTTTAACGTAATCCGCCTTAGGGTTCACCCATATATTTGTAACTCCGAAAACCGTCTCAGGTCTAAGCGTAGCCGTAGGTATGAAGAAATCCTCCATTTTAAACTTTATAGCTACGAATTCAACGACTTCCGGTTCAACATCGCCCTTCGTATCGTGCTGTCCGACAGGGTTTCCACAGCTTGGACACCAGCCTACGGGATGCGTACCGATTTTAATATAGCCCCTCTCTCTAAGCTTTCTAAACTGCCACTGTATGAACCTGCTGTAGCCTGGGTCTACGGTTGTAAACTCCCTCCTCCAATCTATAGAATAGCCCATCTCCCTCATACCGGCCTTGATCTCCTCATGGAAAAACCTCGCCATTTTAAGCGGGTCTTCAAGATCCTTAAGCACCCCCTCGGGAACCTTGTATATTTTAATGAAGAGGTCTCTAAGCTCTTCATCTCCTGAAGCAAGTCTCTTAGCCATAGCTAGGATTGGTGTACCCGTGTAGTGGAATCCCATGGGGAATAGTACTTGGAAACCCCTCATCCTCTTATACCGCGCATAGATATCAGTTATCGTATACGTCCTACCGTGGCCTACATGTTGGGGACTATTGGGGTATGGATATGCTACGGTCAAGTAGAACTTAGGCTTAGACGGGTCTAAGTCAGCTTCGTATACCCGCCCCTCTTCCCATATCCTCCTCCACTTATCCTCAATAGACCTCGTACTTGAAGCAATAAAAGTCACCAGCATGGATAACAATATAAAACTTCATATAAAGCTTTTCTCCCTCACAATGGGTAAATCCTCTAAGTAAACTTCAGCAACATTTATTTTAAGAATGCCTCTAAAGTATTATTGGGATGATGAGAGAGGTGATCTCTGAGCCCTCAAGTTTACGGCTCTGATGGGTCCCCTAAAACTGACCCTACACATTCATATTTGGGTTGCTTTCAAAGCGGTACGACCTAAGATTTTTAAACGATCGATGCCTCCTTATGGTTGGTTGTGAATCAATGTATAAAGAGAATCTTCAAGTCGTAAGTAAAGTCCTGAACGTAATCCGCAACTTGAACGGCGTCTTAGCCTCAGAGGTTTTAACGCAAGCAGATAGGGAAACACTGATAGCTCTCGAAGGCGAAGAGGAAAACGTAGAGTTTCTAGGTTTTAAAAGGTATAATGAGGGTTTGAGGGAGGCTTTAAATAGAGCCTATTCGATAGCTTTAGCCTTCAGAAGCTCCACGTTCCCCATGCCCCATAAACCCCCCGTCAAACTCCTACACCGTAACGTTACAGTCGGCGAAATGCTGTATGAAGATACTCAGCCAAGCTACAGAGGCAAAGCAGTAGAAGTGTTCAAAGGCTTCGTAATATACCCTGACCTTTTGCCTAGAGAGCGCTCTGAGAGAAGCCACGTTAAACTGGTCTACCTTAAGAGAGCCCCCAGTTTTATAACAGGGTTAGATGAGTCTATAGAAGACCCCGTCTACGGTGAGCCATCACCTAAAGGCCACGTTTTTATACTGAATAAGCTTAAAGTAGCCGCCGCTTTCAACGATACTGCCACTGGTATTGTAGGGTTTAATATTAGGAATTTTTAAGAGTAGGAGGATTGTATAAAATCCCCTATATCAAGTAGGTGTAGATTATGTGGGAAGATTACGTTAAAAAATACGAGGCTACCACTCCGAATTCTAAGGAGCTTTACAAGAGGGCTTTAAAAGTCATGCCCGGAGGTGTTTCACACAACATAAGATTCTTCCCACCACATCCATTCTACACGGTTAAAGCCAGAGGCTCTAAAATCTGGGATGTTGACGGCAACGTCTACACAGACTACTGGATGGGGCATATGGCTTTAATACTAGGCCACTCCCCCGAATACGTCGTAAAACGCGTTAGAGAACAGATTGAAAACGGCCTCCACTTCGGAACGGTCAACCCATACGCTTTAGAGCTCGCTGAGGCCATTCAGAGAAACCTACCTTCAGCCGAAATGGTTCGTTTAGGATGCTCCGGAACAGAAGCCACCATGTATGCTGTAAGACTTGCCAGAGCCTACACCAGTAGACGTATAGTTGTTAAAGCTGAAGGCGGGTGGCATGGAGGAAACCCAATCCTCCATAAGGCTGTAAGCATACCATATGATAAACCCGACTCCCTAGGCATTATAGAAGAAGAACAGCGGTTTACGAGAACGATACCAGTTAACGATGTAGATGGGTCCGAGCCTATCCTCAACGAATGTAAAGAAGACTTGGCATGCATAATAGTTGAACCTGTGATAGGGAGCGGCTGTATACCTCTAGATAGAGACTACCTCCTATATCTAAGAGAAGTATGCGACAGATACAACGCCGTCTTAATATTTGACGAAGTAATAACCGGGTTTAGGCTCGGGCTTTCAAGCGCCCAGGGATTCTACAGGGTGAAGCCGGACTTAACAACACTTGGCAAGATCATAGGGGGAGGTTTTCCAATAGGCGCCGTAGCCGGGCTTTCAGAAATACTTAAACTGGCAGATCCAACCTCTGGGCGGAAATGGGAGAAGTGTTGGATAGGAGGCGGAACATTCTCCTGCAACCCCATGTCTTCAATAGCAGGGTTAGCTACGATAGAGTTCCTAGAGAAAAACGCAGATCAAGTTTACGGTAAAATCAACAGGCTGGGTGAAGAGGCTAGGAGAGGTATAGATAAAGCCCTCAGAGGTTTAAAGAGCTTGAACGCTAAGACCACTGGTGCAGGAAGCCTACTGTTAACGCACTTCCTAAAGGAGAGAGACGACATAAAGTCTCCTAGAGACCGTTTAAAGACGGATCTAGAGGTTCAGAGAAACTTCTACATAGCCCTCATAACTCATGGAGTGTTCTTCCTACCCGGCCATGCCGGTGCGATATCCTATGCGCACACCGAGGAGGAAATTAAACGTCTGATAGAAGCTGTTGAGAAGATAGCGGAGGAGGCTTGATGAGCGAACTTGACGGCATTATTAAAAGCTTTGAAAAACTCTCAAAAAACCTTAGCAGGATTCAGGAATTTGAGAGTAAGCTTAAAGCCATAGATAAGCTTCAAAAAAACATGGAAATATTTGAAGGAATATGCCGAAGATACCCGGAGCTTCGAATCGAAGAGTTGAAAGATGCATTTTTAGAGGTATTGGAAAACCCCAGTTTAACACGCGCCCAAAGAGTAGCTATTCTAGCTAAAAACATAGAAACCCTAGCGAGTAAAGGCGCGTTAAATGTTAGAGGACCTAAAGACCTCGAAGCAATCGGTCTAGCCCTCATCGTCCTTCCAGAGCCAACGGGCATCAGCGACATCATAGGGCTGTCGTTTATAGCTGCAGGTTTACTCCTTAGAAGGTCTAAACTTAGAGCTTAATACACACTCCATGTATTACAACCTCAACACACTCCATTCGATACCTCGCAACAATTTTATATTTTTACATTCACAAAATTATTTGATTTTGAACAGCAGGTTTTCAGAGGCAATGCTGATCGTCATCTTATACCTATCATCTATTTACACGACCCCAGGGGCTCTATGTTTAAACCATTCAAACCTATACTCATACGATAAAGACATGCCTTTAAACGCAGTAGAGGAGCTTGTGCGAGAGGGAGATAAGTACGTAGTCTACAAGGTATACTTTGATTCCGTAAATGGGGAGAGGGTTCCAGCCCTACTAATCCTACCTAAAGCTGAAGGTAAGGTTCCATGTATAGTGTTCCTCCACGGCTATGGAGGCTCTAAGGAAGACATCCTACCTTTAACAGACCTAGCGGCGTCAGAAGAATACGCTCTAATCGCTGTAGACGCGGAGTATCACGGTGAACGTAAGGAAGAGGGTAAAGCCCTATACTCCACCGACATAGAAGACTCTGTTAAAAGCATAATACAGACGGTTATAGACCTTAGAAGAGCCGTAGATTACATTGAAACAAGACCTGAGATAGACCCCGATAGGATAGGTTACGTCGGCGGCAGTATGGGCGGCATACTAGGCGCCATATTCATAGGAGTAGAACCTAGGATTAAAGCGGCGGCCCTTCTAGTGGCCGGTGGAAACATGAGCCTCATGATAAGAGAGAGTCAACACTCAGCCATACCACCCATAAGGGAATACCTTAAACTCAACAACATATCCTATGAAGAGCTTCAAAGAATGCTCAACCCAATAGACCCTATAAACTTCATAGGAAACTTCTCCCCAAGACCCGTGGTTTTCCACCTCGGCAGGCACGATCGAATAGTTCCAGTTGAAGCGGGTGAACAGCTCTACAAGCATGCTGGTGAACCCAAAACCGTATACTGGTACGACTCGGGTCACGATCTACCATTAGAGCTTGTAGCGGCTAGAGTGTTAGATTTCATGGATAGGGAGTTGAAGAATAGAAGACCGATGTTCTACGAAACACGGGAATTCAAATACTGGCTTTCACGTTATATAACGCCTTCGATCATAACCGTAGTAGCTGTGTTGCTATTAACCTATGCCTTTAGAAGGAAAATCGCCAGCGCGGTTCGACGGATCATGACATATACTCGTAGCTCCCAATATGGAGGTTAAAGCGTCTGTAAAACGTTAGACTTCACCCCACATCTCAGACTTCAGGCGTTTAATTGAAAACTTTAAAGATTCTTTGAGGAAGGAGTCCCTCACCCCAAAGGACAGTATCAGAGTTACTTGAATTTTTTTGGGAAAACGCTGCTAATAA
>Ga0209183_1000239_pt1 | contig 25569 bp, 26 predicted proteins | sample LHCtaG_2_FD_184120 | JGI IMG/M metagenome (GOLD analysis project Ga0209183, IMG submission 184120) | Hot spring microbial communities from Little Hot Creek, USA to study Microbial Dark Matter (Phase II) - LHC4sed_replicate (SPAdes)... | ecosystem: Environmental > Aquatic > Thermal springs > Hot... | reverse complement strand
TGCGAGCGAACCTATTAACCTGCTGCGCCCGCTCTTAGCGCCGGCGCAGCCTTGAAATACCCCTGTTCGCCCGTACGGGCGGATGATGATTGAACTCCCCGTCCGAGCGGTGAAGACGTTTCTGGTCGCTGATATTTCATGTGAAGACCGAAGAGCACGGTTTTAGCGCGCGCTTTATCTGTTACCGGTCTCACGCTCAGCAAGACATTTTTACCGTCAAAGCCGCCTTGCTTACCATGCCGGTTAGAGTGCTGGTAATCCAAGCGCATCCCGACGACGCCGACTTCCACATCGGCGGTACGGTCGCCAAGTGGTTCGATGTGGGCTTTGAAGTCCACTACTTGATAGCGACCGACGGCAGTAAAGGGACTTTCGATCCCGAGATGGATCCGAAGAAGCTTGCTAGGATTAGGGAAGAGGAGGAGAAGCGCGCGGCCTGCGTCTTGGGCGTGAAGAGCGTTGAGTTCCTAGGCTACCCTGACGGGGAGCTTGTCGCTCCCACTCTCAAGCTTAGGGAGAAGCTGATAAGGGCGATCCGCAGGCTGAAGGTCAATTACGTTTGAACTCTCGACCCCTGGATCCCTACAACGCTCACCCCGACCACAGGACGGTTGTGCTGGTTGCCTCCTAGGCGGCTGTGTTCGCGGGCATGCCGGCGTTTAACCGGGAGCACTTGAAGGAAGGGCTTGCGCCCGTTCAGGTGAGCCAAATCTACTACTTCGCGACCGACAAACCTAACCTGTTGGTGGACGTGACCGGCTACCTGGACAGGAAGCTCGAAGCCATACTTCAACACAAGAGCCAGGTAGGGATGTTCGGAGCGCTTGCCAGGATATCGGGGAGAGCTAAAGATCTGGGTCTCAAAGGCAGCGATTATGAGAATGGAGAAGTGATGATAAGGGAAATGTTCGAAATGTTAAAGAAGATGGTAGAGGAAAGAGAGAGGGTTTACGAGGAGTTCAGAGTAATCGGTGTTGGCGCCGGACACCTGGCCGAGAGAGTTTGGGCTAATCCCCGAGCTCAGGTTAGCGTAACCGATCCCTCGCGCCGAAGCTGGCTTCGTTAATTTTGGTTATTTTTGATTTTTGAATTTTATTGTGAGGGACTACGGGCTGTCTGGACTGCGTCTTCGATGATGAGCTAGCGGCTTCTGCAATCATGCCCGCTTCACACTGTTGCGGGAATCGCGTTCCCGTTCGCCGCGGAAGCCCGCTTTGCTACCCTCCGGTACCCATGGTTTTGAACAGCTTGGCGAAGGCTTCCCAGGACCCCGTCCTATCGAGGCCCCCGTCCCAGAACACTACGATGTCCTCTCCGCCCAGCTTTCTCACCAGTAAGGCCTGCCTTACCCAGGCGGCTGGCGGGCTGTCCTTGAGCTCCCAGCCTATAATTATGATCGGCTTGGTCTTCGAATCCTTCATTAGTGCGAAAACGCTTCTCACAGTTGCTTCCAGCTTGGAGTCATCGGCCGTGTACACCATGAAAGTAAGGGCATCGAAAAGCCCCTGTCTCCCAAGCTCGATCCAGTCTACCCCGTAAGCTATCTTGCTCCACTCCAGGTTGGGCGAGATGGCGAGCGAAACTTCCAGCCCAGGTTTGGCATTTTTGATCGCGCTGTACAGCTCCCTCGTCAGGTTCTCGACCACTTTGCACTTGTACTCTACCCACAGCTTTTTGAGCTCCTCATCTTTGAGGACATCGTCAGGCCACTTGAAGCTTCTAGCGAAGCCCCTTTCCTCGAGGAAGCGAGTGAAGCCGCGTCGGTTGTACTCGTCGAAGCTGTAGTGCTGCCCGCAATAGCTGTAGCCGTAGTCGTCCTCGAAGTTTATCCCGTCGACATCGTAGTTCTCCACCACCTCCAGCAACGCCCGCTTCCAGAACTCCACCACCTCGGGGTTGGCAGGGTTCATCGGATAGTAGCTCTCTCTTTCGCCCACTTTGCACAGCCTTTCCAGCGTAGTGGAGCCGTCAGGGTACATGGCCGCCCAATCCGGGTGCTTCTCGAGCAGCTCCCTGTAACCCATGAAGCCGAACCAAGCCCACACCTTGATCCCGTTCTCGTGAGCCCTTTCCACCATGTAGGACAGCAGGTCGTCCCTGCAGTCGGCCCCGCAAGGGAAGTAGTTGGTGCGGTACCTAGCCTCGCCCCAGCGGGGGTTCACGAACCATACAATCAGGTTGAAACCCGCTTCCCGCGCTTTCTCGACAAGCCTGTCCACACCCTCCCTGCCGCCGACTCCGCTGTACACGCCCCGCAACTTGAGCGGAGCGTAATTCCTGGCCTCCTCGATTACCCGCTCTACCTCCTCGTTTCCCATGGTTACCGTGAGTATCGCAATCTCCCAATCTAAAATGGTTAGCGGGAGAGCTGGCGGCGCCATGCCAGGGTTGCGAGCACTGGTCGCTTTTTGCTACCCTTAAGAGGCGGAAGGTAATGTTAGCCTCCTCTAACGCGATGGCCCTAAGAGCCCTCTAGCGCTACTGATCAAAACCGCCTGTTTTGCCTCTAAACCCTAGCGCCTCCTGTAAGGTTGGAGCCGCGCGTGTCTCGCGACTTTGCACGACTTTACATAAGAAGGTCTAAAGGAGGGGGAGAAGCGGCATGAGGGAGTGTTCAAGCACGTGCGAAGCCTATTGCGGAGGGAGCCTGCAAAAAGCAAAACAGAGGAAGGAGTTTTACTGAAGCTAAGACAGTAAAAGCCAGCTGAGGTGAGAGAACGAGCAGCTTCGAAAGGCGCTCCCTTCATCAAAGATCCTTAGGCAAGTAGTAAAAGACCTTTGATGCATCACGCAGGGATCCAGCGAAACCAAGCTTAGTATCAGTCGCTGGGGCTCAAAGCGGGGAAAATCAAAGTAGAGGGGCACCGGATGGTACCGACTCAGTAGGGGAAGAGCACCGCTTGAAACGTCACGTATACGAGAAGCATCGCTATCCCACCCCACCGCGGCACCCCTCCTTTCACGAGGAACCTCCACAGAAGCAGCGTTAAAAGCAGGAGGAATGGAAGGATCTAGCCGATCACCGTTAGATCCACTTTCAGAGGAGATGTGAGCAGTAGCGCGCGCTAGCTGTCTTCTTCTCTGGATTCGTCGAAAGCTTCTCCGGCTACGGAGTCCCCCCGCTGTCACGGCCCCCCTTCTGCTGAGCGCTGGGCTCGACCCCTTCCGCGCCACCGTATCCGCCGTTGTGGGTCATACCTGGGCCGTTCCGCTGGCGAGCATCGGCGTGCCCACGGCGGTCTTAGCGATGTTGGCTGGAGTCGACGTCGGTCAGCTAGCGGCCGCAACCGCCATTTCGGGCTCGTTGTCGCTCGGGGCGATAACCGCCCTTGTATCTGTCAGGTACCTTGGGCGGGGAGCTCGCGAGCTCTTGCCAGCGCTTGCCCTAGCCCCTTTCTTCGCGCTGCTCGCTCCTCTGACGAAAGTTTACTCGGCTGCGGTGCTAGGGCTTGCGGGGCTCACGTTGGGGCTGACGCTGTCAGGCGGGCTTGGTAGAGCTCTGGAGACTCTGGCCGTGCTCAGGTACTACCTCCTCCTCGTGCTCCTTTTGTTAATCGCTAACGCGCTCGGCTTCGGCGGTTTGCAGTACACACCCCTCGTGATCCTGACGGCAGCTGCTCTCTGCAGGTTCTAGGGGGGAGACTGACCAAGGGCGCGCTTGAGCGCAGCGTCTCGATGACCGCGCGCTCCATCGCTGCCGTCGCGCTCTTCACCGTGGTCGCGGAGCTCGTGAAGCGCGGCAGTTACATGCATAGCTTAGCGCTAACCCTCGCCGAGACCAGAGCGCGCGCGCTACCGCCGCTATAACCTTGCCCCTGTCGGTGAGCACGGTGTCGATTACCCGGAGCTCCACTCACCCTCGCGCAGCTGCGCGAGGATCCTGTCGCCTTTCAGGATCACCGCCCTATCGTAGCTGGTGTCGCCCACGAGGCCCAGCAGGTACGTTGGCGACTCGAGCACCGTGTAGCGTCTGCGATCCCTCTTCAGCTGCTGGAACACCTGGATCTTCGCCTCCAGGGGCTCGACCCGCGGCGCGCGTTGGTCCGCCTATTACCACCCCTTTGCTGAGCGTGGGGGGCCACGCGACCGGGTAGTTGACGACGACTACCTTGTACCCCCGCTCCTCGAAAATATCCCAAAGGAACCTCACCTTACACATGCGGCTGTCCAGCGTACTACGCGTTTCGGTCAGCGGAACTCCTGGAAGGTGGGTTTTAAAGCTGGTGAGCCCGTGCGTACCAGCCCAGCAGCCGGTCGTCAGCGTAGCTCAATCTGTAGGGGTATCGGTCAGCGGTGAAGGCAGTATTCTGACGCAACCCCCTCTATCCCATCAATCACGCTAGGTTCTCCATGACCTCTTCGCGCGTAAACCGCTCCACGAAATACGTTAGCGCTGCGTCGAGCCCGACGAAGAAAAACTTCCGCATACTTCGCAACACGCTCACCGCAGCCGTAGCCTCATAACTTAATTTTTATATTTATCACAGATTGTCTCATCGCGTTTTAGCCCAGGGACCGACCAGCACCTCCTTGGAATCGGTTCTCAGAACCTCGAGCCTATCATGCATACGATTACTGAGCACTTGCGAGCTCTCAACTCGGGTTTCTACCGGCCGAAGATCTTGAGGGAGTTAGCGACGATCTCGCCAGCCCGCTTGTAGCAGGGTTCGGTCGCGTGAAACAATTTCTACCCTTACGCTAACTTCGTGGATTGGAGCGGAGGCCGGAAGAGAACAGCACTGTTATTACCCTGTGCTCTAGAGTTGAAGCTGGGCCCCGGTTATGGAGAGGCTTAAGGTCGCGTTCATAGGGGCTGGAAGCGCCATCTGGTCGAGCACGATCGTGATCGACCTTCTAATTAACGAGGGTCTCCGAGAAAGGGGGTTGGACATCTGGCTGATGGATATCAGCGACTCGAGGCTTGACATCATCTACGGCTTCGCCAAGCGCTACGTCGAGGAGATGAAAGCGAACGCCCGCGTCTATAGGACGAAAGATAGGCGGGAGGCGATCAAGGATGCGGATTTCGTGATTAACTCGGCGATGGCTGGCGGGCACGGGTACTACGAGAGGATGAGAGAGGTTTCGGAGCAGTACGGCTACTACAGGGGGATCAACAGTGTCGAGTGGAACATGGTCAGCGACTACCACACGATATGGGGTTACTACCAGCTCAAGCTCGTCCTCGACGTGTCTAGGGACATCGAAGAGCTCGCCCCCGATGCGTGGTTCATCAACGTTGCCAACCCTGTCTTCGAGCTTTCTACCCTTATCCCGAGGAAGACGAAGGTGAAGTACATTGGGCTCTGCCATGGCCACTTAGGCTTCCTCAAAGCGGTGGAAGTGTTGGGCATAAGGCTCGCCGAGGAGAAGCTGGACGAGAAAGTCAACGCGCTTTGTGCCGCCAAAGACCCGAGGGGGTACGCGGCTGTAGCGAAGGCGGTCGACCCGAGGGAGCTGAAGGTGGAGATGACCGGGTTTAACCACGTGATATGGCTGAGCAAGTTCCGCTACATGGGCGAGGACGCTTACAGATACTTCGACGAGTGGGTGGAGAAGAATGCGGAAGAGTACTGGCGCATATGGAGCGAGCACGTAACCAGTCCATTCGACATCGATCTTTCGCCAGCTGCCGTGAATATGTACAAGGTTTACGGCCTATACCCAGTGGGGGACACGGTTAGAGGAGGCACGTGGAAGTACCACTGGGACCTCAAAACGAAACAGCGATGGTACGGACCTCTCGGTGGCCCTGACTCGGAGATCGGCTGGGCCATGTACCTGGCGCACCTTCGCATCCGGCTGGAGGAGCTCAGTCGCGCTGTCATGGACCAGTCGACGCCTCTAGTTAAGAGGTACCCGCCTAGGCCAAGCGGTGAGTCTCTCGTCGAGATCGTCGAAGCTATAGCGAACGACAACCCGAAGGAAAGCTACACCCTGCGGCCGCCGGCTGAAGGCGCGCCGCCCATACCCGTGCCCATCCAAGTGAACGTGCCGAACAAAGGCGCGCTACCCGGTGTACCGGACGATGTGGCTGTAGAGATGCCAGTTCGAGTCGACGGCAAAGGCGTGCACAGGAAAGTGCTGACGCCGCTACCTAGGAAAGTGATGAGCTGCGTCATACTACCCAGGATGATGCGGATGGAGTGGGCTCTCACCGCGTTCCTCGAGGGTGGCCGCGACCTACTGGTGGAGTGGCTTATGATCGACCCCCGCACTAAATCCACCAGCCAGGCCGAGGAGGCAGTCGACGCCATCCTAAAGCTACCCGAAAACGACGAGATGGCTAAACACTTCCGCTAAACCCTTTTCTTTTTCCCGGGTTAACCGCGCGCTACATCTGGAGTTTTTGCTGCTTAACCCTGGCTCGTAGGCAGCTGACGCCCGCGTAGAGAAATCGCTCTTTCCGACTTCTGCTGGAAACTCTTTCAGTATTGTTGCGCTTTCCTTTCTGCACACTCAATGAAGCGTGTAGCAAGATGCTGAGTCTTCGGTGGCGATTGCAGAAATGTGGACGGGTTTCTCAATCTGTACTAAAAGACGTTTACGCGTAATTATTTAATAATGCAAGCCCGGCGCCCCCTCGCTGAGACTATGTCTGCATTCCTGCAAAACGTGCTAACCACGCTTCGGAGGGGAGTCGCCATCGGGGGTTTTCCCGACAGTTTGTACACGTTGCTGAGTAAACCGGAGCGGGTCGTTTTAGTCTCTATTCCAGTCCGTCTCGACAGCGGGGGGTTGGAAGTGTTTGAGGGTTTCCGGGTTCAGCATTGCAGCGCTTTGGGTCCGTACAAGGGTGGTATTCGCTTTCATCCCAACGTGACGCTTGAGGACGATATCGCCCTAGCCACACTTATGACCTTGAAAAACTCCCTAGCCGGTCTACCGTACGGCGGCGGTAAGGGTGCCGTTAGAGTTGATCCTAGGAAGCTCAGCGAAAGGGAACTCGAGCAGCTCTCTAGAGGTTACGTGAGAGCACTGTACCCCGTGCTAGGAGAGCTGTTGGACATACCGGGTCCTGACACTGGCACCGACCCTCGCGTGATGGCTTGGATGGTAGACGAGTACAGTAAGCTACTCGGCAGGAACGCGCCAGCATCCTTCACGGGGAAACCCTCGCATCTTTGGGGGAGCCCTGCTAGGATCTACGCGACGGGCTTCGGTTGTGCTGTGATTACGAAACTCGCGGCCGAAGCATTGCTAGGCTCCGCAAAGGAGTTGAGCCTGGCGATTCAGGGTTTTGGGAGCGTCGGCTCTTGGCACGCGTACTGGGCTTCGAAGATGGGGTTCAAGGTCGTCGCGGTCTCGGATATCGGAGGTACAGTCTACGACCCTGACGGCATCGATGTCGAGAAAGCGATGAAGGTGGTGAGGGAAACGGGGACCATCTACAACTACCCTGGGGTAGAGCACTCTAAAGACACGAAAGGAGCGCTTTACGCGGATGCCGATATCATCGCCCCGGATGCTGTTGAGAATCAGATAACGCTGGAGAACGCGAGCAAAATAAAGGCTAAACTAGTAATTGAGGGCGCAAACGGACCTACAACTCCTGAGGCTGAGCTCGAATTGGCGAAGCGCGGTGTAGTAGTGGTGCCCGACTTCCTTGCGAACGCGGGCGGCGTGATTACGAGCTACCTCGAGTGGGTTCAGAACATCCAGTGGTACTGGTGGAGCGAAGAAGAGATTAGAACTAAACTCGAAAAAATTATGCACGAAAATTTCGAGAGAGTTTGGAGTAAGTTCGAGGAAATGAAGCGGAGTTCGCGCGAAGCTGTGATGCGGGATGCTGCGCTAATCATCGCGCTTCAGAGGATCTACGTTGCGACGAAGGCTAGGAGCTGGCTGTAACCGCAAACCACCCTATTGAGCTAAGCCTAATCTATATCAGGATAAAGCGGTAGGGGTAAACAAGTAGCTGGACCTTAAAAACTGGGGCAGTGATGTTAAGCCGCAGCTTTCTGTACTGTTCAGTATTTTTCCGCGCCTCTCAGGCGCGTTGGAGGCGAAGCTTTTTTTTAACATCGCGAATCCTCGGACTGGATGAACTCGATGATCGAGGTGAGAGAGACTGGGGCATGAACCTCTCTTCGCCGAGGGGGATGCGGCTCCCGCGAGCGAGGGGCAGAGGATGCTGGTGCCGTGGTGAGCCTACCCGTGGCGGATGCAGAAAAAGGCAGTTCGCTTTATGAAGTTACGGATGCGGTGAACGGCTACTTGCGCACTACCTCGTACCAGATGGTTTCGTGCTCCGGGCTCACCCTGAAAACCTTGAACTCGCCGTTCGATGTCACAGGCACTTTGAACTTCCTGTTGCCGATGTTGTCCAGAGCCCAAACCTCAACTTCTCCAGATACCCTTAGCCTGACGGTCACTTCAAGCCCTTCGATCACCGTAGGACCCCTGCCCCAGTCGCCCACTTGCCCCCACTGGAAAATACAGGTCACCCTCTTCCCCTTTAGGTCGCTCATATCTTTCATGCGCGTTGAGCCGACGGCGAGGATCTTTTTGCTGTCGTAATCCCTGAGGGTTAACCCCTCGTTAGTCACGTAACCCACCGCTATCATCAACATCCTGCTCCAGTCGCTGAAGTTCTCATCTTCTCTTGTGGTAAAAACGATTATCCCCCACCCGCCAAGGAGGGTGCTACCGACCTCCAACGTCGCCCACCCCAGCTCGAAACTCCTGTCTCCGATGAAGCCAGCGAGCGCAACCGTCCGGCTCGTGTTCACGAGCAGTAGACACCTATTTTTCTCCGACACGTCCCACACTACTTGCCCGTTATCAGACTTGAAGATCCCCGTTTTTGCCTCCCTGGGAACTTCCATCTCCTCAGGTTTCTTCACAGTCTCGCTGGGGGCGACCGTCGTTGCGACGGCAACGCGGTGGAGCAGGGATAGCTCAGTGCGGAGGCCAGCGTCGTAGGCGTCAGCGTAATCGTACTCTTTCAAGCGCTGCCTTTCGACGCTTGGAGCCAAATCGGCTACGACGTACGTGCTAGCTGGCTCAACGTCCCCTCTTACAAACACCATGTAGGCAGGGATCATGAGAGCCATCTTCGCGGGGTTTTGGTCTAGGTCGAAGAACCCCCTCAGCCTCCTCGCGTCCCAGTCGTCTAAGCTCCCGTAGGCGAAGTATATTATCCCGTCCCAATCGTGCAGTGCAGCGTAGGTTGCTAAAAATAGCACCCCTTCAGGGCCGTAAACGTTCGGGTTCGGGTGGTCGTACTCGCTTACCATGAAAGGCTTCCCGTAAACTCTGTACCCCGCCAGCGAGACAATAGTGCTCTTGAGCGGGTTGCAGACCATCGGTTCGTTAACAACGTACCAGTTCTGGGGATCCCAGGAGGCTCTGGGGAATTCGGGGTGCTGCCAGTACGCGTGGGCGTCCACCACGTCGAGGCGGGACTGAATGCCTAGAGGGCTGAAGAAACAGGTGCTACCGACCACTAGGCCCTTGTAGCCCACCTCCCGCTTGATGAAGTCGTAGAGCTCTGTGAACGTCTCCGCCTCGAGCTGGTAGATGAAGTCAAGCCACGCCTCCTTGACGAAGTCCGGCGCTGCCCAGTACATCTTGCTCGTGAGAGCGGGCGCCCTATCCCCGTTTATGCCCCACTTGGCGAGGAACTCGCCTACGGAACCGTACTTAGCCTGAATGTAACTGTTCCACAGCTCCTCGAGCGTTGCCTTGTAGGTTGGAGGTAGCCTACCGACCAGATCTGTGAGCATGTACCAGAACCACGCGCCCATCTCGTTTGCTATTTCCACAAAGGCGATTGTCGGGTCTTCCGCGTATGTCATGTTCGTGTACGGGTTCCTGTGAAGGAGAAGCTGGCTCACGTACTCCTTGTACAACTCCCTGATCTGCTTGTCGATGAACATCAGGGCGTGCTGATCCTTCCAGTCGATCTGCTCGATCTCGGGTGGCAAGCCGTCTGCAGCCCTAAACCTACGGGCAACAAGAAGATTCAGGTTGACGTAGATCCCGTTCTCCCTCAGCTTAGCTACAAAGTAGTCCAACCTGTCGAGAGCTTCGGGATCGAAGTTCCTAGTATTCAGAGCACCGTACCCGCCGAAGATGTTAACGCCTTCCCAGTTGGCATCTATGCCATGCAACCTCACTAGGTTGATGCCGAACTTAGCGAGCCTCTTAGCTATCTTCTCAGCATCCCCCTTCCTCGGGAAACACGCAGCACCGCCAACGTTGACGCCCATGAACTTGATCCTCCTATCGCCAGCATACAACCGCCCATCGGCGCCGATGGTGATACGTTCGATTGTTCTATTGTATACGCTCAACCAGCTTTTAATGTGCGTAGCCGTCTCGCTCCCATCGTCCCAAGGCAGGTAGAGGCGGAACAGCTCGTATTCTTTCCGTTTTTCCTCTATCGACCATAGCACTGCAGCAATAATACCGGTTAACGCTATCAAAGCTATCAGGATCACCACCGCACGCAGCTTTCGCACGCGTACTGTAACGCTAAACGCGCACCTAAATTTTTTCCAGCGCCGATCCTAGTTGGCTTAGACAGAAACCCTTTTGTACTCTAAACAGCTGCTAAAGCGATGCCTGTGAGGAAGTTTCAGGTTGCGGCGGCAGCTCTTATAGTGCTTCTACTGCCCGCTCTCGCTATGGCTCAAACTCCGACGCCGCTCGTGCTGAATCTGGATAGGGATCTCAAAATTATTGTCACCTATCCTCTTGAGGTGAAGTACGGAAGCACAGTTAGGGTCCTTTTCGACATTACAGCTATGGACAATGTGACGATCGGCAAGCTATGGGTCAGGTTCGTCCTAGTCCACGAAGGCGGAGCCGTAATCCTCTACGATCAGGCAATCGTTGAGAATAAGGTGCTACCGGCCGGTTACCAGATCCAAGTCGCAGTCAACTTCCAGGCCGCTGTACCCCAACCGAGGCCTCCGGTAGAGCCTTTCCTCGAGCTGTACATGACCGTCGAATACGCGGCCGATAACAGGACTAAGTTCTTTGAGTACAAGTCAGCACCCATCCTCGTCCCGAGGGCCACTTACGAAGAGCTCTCCTCCGCGCTCACGGCAGCGCAGCAGAAAGCAGCCCTCGCCGACCAACTCGCCCAGCGAGTTAGGGAGCTGGAGCTCAAGCTAGCCAACGAAAGTGGCAAGTGCGTAGTCCTCAGCGAGCAGTTGAGGAACCTCAAAACCGAGTGGAGCACACTGAAGGAGAAGGTCGGAGGGTTGCAGGCCGAGAACTCCGCGTTGAAAGCGAGAACTGCTGAGCTGGAAAGCGAGAACTTTAGGCTCCAGCAAGAGCTCGCAGCACTAAAGGAGGAGAGGGGGAGCCTATCCTCGAAGCTGTCAAGCACCCAGGACATCTACTCCGCCACACTCGCCGAGCTCAACAGCCTTAGAAGCAGGTACGAGAACCTATCCGCCGAAGCCGGGACTCTCAAAGTGGCGCTGGCTGTCACAGCCTCCGCGACCGCCGTGCTGGCCGTAGCTCTCGCTCTCTTCCTAGCTAAGAGGAGGAACGCACAGCCGATCCCGCCGCCTCCTCCACCTACTCAGCTGCCTTCTGCAACGCGGCCGACAGCCCAGCCCCAAGCGAACCCCGGAGATCCAGCGTTCGACGATCCACCTCCACCCCCCACAACGCCAGCTAGCCACGTCTTGACTGTATCGGATTAACTTAACAACAGATTTCAATTATTATTTAAAATATTTTGTTTATTTTTCATTTATCGGGCGTTCCTAACGTAATGCGCCTTCTCGGCGCGTACTTCTTCGCCGAGCCAGTAAACGTAAAGGAAACCGCTCCAGTTTAACGCTGCGGCCCCTACATCGCTCTTCGAGGCAACGACGACACCTAGGTTGTAGTTCTCCCCGTCCAGCGCCGCTATTTCAGCTGCCGCTTCGATAACCGCTTCAGCGGATTCCTGCGGCCCGTAACCCTGCGAGAGGAGGAGAACCGCCCTGAAAGCAGCAGCTGTCCTTATCGCTACTTCGCCTACGCCCGTACAGATGGCTGCACCGTATCTGCTATCAGCGTAGAAGCCTGCGCCCACGATGGCCGAATCTGCCACTCTCCCTGGGAACTTGAATGCTATACCGCTCGTCGAGGCGCCAGCCGCCACGCTACCCTTAGCGTCAACCGCGATAACACCTATCGTATCGTGCCACACCTTAGAGGCCACCCGGAAAATCTTGGAGTAATAGCGAGTTAAACTCGAAGAGGCTTCGGCAACTTCTCTTTCCAACTTCTTCCTCCTCTCTAGAGCATTCGGCGAAGCCCTGCTATCCTCTACAACCTCCAGCCCCAGCGCCTCCGCTAGCTTTGTCGCAGCATCACCTATGATAAGCACGTGCGGCAGCTCATCGAGGCACCTCCTAGCCAGCTTTATAGGGTTCTTCACCCGTTTGACAGCAGCAACGCCGCACGCGCGCAGCGTATTACCGTCCATAATGCCGGCGTCCAGCTCCACCTCGCCGAGCCAGTTCGGCAAACCACCTAACCCTACGCTCTCGTTGTATGGGTCGTTCTCCACCTCAGCAACCCCTTGCTCAACAGCATCGAGAGCGCTGCCGCCGCTAAGAAGCACTCGAACAGCTCTCTCAACAGCTCCTCTCCCAAAATCGTGATACGAGGCAGCGAGCAACTTTGACCCCCACCTCCCTCCATCTGCGGTTTTTCAGCTTGCGTAAACCAAAAAATTTATATAACTAAGTTTGCATAGCACTTCGAGCGACCATGCACGAGCATGAGCACGAGTTTGGTGAGGGCCCGCCTTTCGAGCCTCCACCACTGCACGGTCACCCGCCGTATAAGCACTGTGGGCCACCTCATTGGCCACCGCCGATTTGGGCACCACAGGTTAGGGGTTTGTTGCACGTGGCTGTGTTGAAGCTGCTGAAGGAGCAGCCTTTGCACGGGAGTGAGATTCAACGCGTTTTGAAGGAGCGATTCGGTCTCGAAGTTTCCGGACCCGCTGTCTACGGGACGTTGAAGAAATTGGAGGCTTTCGGTTTTGTTGTAGCGACGTGGGACACTAGCGGTAGTGGACCGGCAAGGAGGGTTTACAGGATAACAGAGGAAGGACTTGAATACTTGCAAAAAGTTACAGAGAAACTAGCCAGGCTGAGGAGCTTCATCGAAAAGCTAGTCTCTTAGCAAAGTTTTTTCTTTTACCGTTTTCGAGGTGCTGTGGGAGAGGTCAGGCTAGCTTACATGAGCTGGAGGGCTGCTGCAAGCTACTTCTCAAGAAGCGATGTAGTTTTGCTTCCGGTGGGCTCGACCGAGCAGCACGGTCCCCAAAACCCGCTGGGCACCGACCATTTAATTGCTTACAATCTAGCGCTTGAGGCTGGCAAGAGGACAGGGGTTGTTGTACTGCCGCCTGTGCCTTTCGGCGTGAGCGCGCACCACTCGGCGTTCCCCGGCACTGTGTGGGTTCGCGAGGAAGTTTTCAAGGAGTACGTCCGCGACATTGTGCACTCCATTAAAAAGCATGGAGCAAGGAGGATCGTCGTGGTAAACGGTCATGGCGGCAACCTGAGCGCGCTCCTCTCCCTCGCCAGGGAGCTGCGAAGCGAGGGGATTCTCATGGTGGTCTTCCAGTGGTGGACGCTTCCCCAGCTCGATGAGCTGTTCGCTAGGGGAGAGTTAGGGCACGCGGGCTCAGCTGAAACTTCGCTCAACCTCTTCCTTCACGGTGAAGCGGTGGACATGAGCGTGGCCGTAGACGAGGAGCCTGCTAAGCTGCTGACGGACGGTTTAGGCTACTTCCCAGAGCTGACTCACGACCGCACGCGCAGTGGAGTCTTCGGGATATCTAAGACAGCCAGTAGAGAACGCGGCGCTCAAGCGTTCGAGCTGGCAGTAAACGCTCTAGTTAGTCTCATCGAGAAGCTCAAGAACCTAGATGCTAACGCTCTGTAGCGCGATTTACCAAAAGCTCGAGCAACCTCTATTAGAGTCCACTCGGCGCGCGTTAACGTAGATTTTCCAGCGGCTTTTTTCACTGCCTGTAAACGACGTGCGGGGCTGCAGTTCGAGTTCGGTTCCCGTTAAAGGGTGAGAGATCCTCGGTTTGAGCGAGGCTCATTTGCTCGAGCACTGCCAGCAACCTGTTTAGGTGCTTATTGAGCTGATAGTATACCAAGCCGAGGTTGGGCTTGGGTCTTGTGATGAGGCAGAGGACAGCGGTGCCAAGATCCCTCATAACCACTATTCTCCCGTCCTCGAGCTCAGCTGTCACGTCGCGGACACCGAGCAGGAAGTACTGCATGAACGCATCTCCGACACCGGCCACTACAGCGGCGCTCAGAGCAGCTATGAGATCGTCGAAATCGGAGGAGTTGGAAACCGCCAGCACTACGCCATCCGGTGTTGCCAGCAACGCGCGCTCCAGCTCGCCCAAGCACTTCTGCACCAGCTCTTTAAGCACTCTCTCTGGGTTCTCCACCAGGGGTTCCTGGATGAGCTTTCCTTTGCTCACGCTGAGCACCGGAGCGAGCATGGTAGCTGCTTTAAAAGGAGTTTAGTTCAAAGAAAGCCAAGAGTATTTCGAGTGCTGATTTAAGAAACTTCAAGCGATGTAGCTTGCCCGTCTACAACGACTCTCAGCGCCCTACCTTTAACCTCCTCGTAGCGCAGGCGGAAAATAGCAGACCTTCGCTCGCTGGGAGACAGATCCATCGGGTACGCGTCGAGCAATGCGCTATCAACCCGCAGCTCGACCCTAACCACGTCGGTCACTTCGCCCGTGTTCCTGACATAAGCCTTGATGACGAGTTGGTCGCCGCTCCTGCTAGCGCTGACTCCTTCCAGCTCAAACTTAGCTTCGAATCTTTTCTTCAGCTCGAACTCGCCGTGTAACCTAATATCCTCGGAGGAGGAGCCGACCATGACTATGAAGGTTCCGGGTTCCACGGCCCTCCTCATGCGCTGGTCGAAGAAGGCGAGGTCGTCGGGCGTCAACGTGAACTCTACTGTCGCGGCTTCGCCCGGCTTCAAGCGCACGCGCTTGAACCCTTTCAGCTCCTTCAGCGGCCTAGCGACGCTCGCCACAGCGTCCCTCACGTACAGCTGAACCACCTCGTCCCCCTCCCTCTCCCCGATGTTCCTCACGGTCGCGCTCACTTTGACGAGCCGCCCCTCGTCCAGCACCTGGATCTTCAGGTCGCTGTACTCGAACCTCGTGTAGCTGAGGCCGTGGCCGAAGGGGAAGAGCGGAGCCCCCGTCATGTTCACGTAGTCGTAGACCCTACCCGAGGGCTTCGCGTTGTAGTAAAAGGGCAGTTGACCCTCGCAGTGGGGCCAGGTGAACGGCAACTTGCCCCCAGGGTTGTAGTCGCCGAAGAGCACGTCGGCGATGGCCCTCCCACCCTCCTGGCCCGGGTACCAAGCTTGGACGACAGCCGCCACCTTGTACAACCACTCCCCGACTACGGGGCTGCCGGTGATGAGCACGACGACCACGTTCCGGTTGACCTCGATCAGCCGCTCGATCAGCCGCTCCTGGGTTCCAGGCAGCCTGAGGATCGCGCGGTCCCTCTCCTCCCCCTCAGCGATGTCGGCGAAGAACACCACCGCGTCAGCGGTCTTCGCCTCTTCGAGAGCTCTCCTGAACTCTTCCGAGTCGACGAGCTCCCAACCCAACCGCACCGCCGCGTAGCCCCTCGTCCTCGAGTACTCGAGAACGAAGTCAATCTCTCCGCTGAGCTCCAGCTCGACCCTCCTGTAGGTGCTCACCCCTGTGGCGTCGACCTCCACCATGGCCTTGCCCCCTACAGCGAGCTTGGCCCTGCCGCCGGCGACACCTAGGCAGATGGCGTACCTGCCCGGTTTCGGCGGGAGAAGTCGCCCCGAGAACCTGACCGAATAGTTTTCTGTCTTTACTGCGTGATGCGGCTTGCCGTAACCCCACTCATACCTGAAGCCACCCCAGTAGAGACCTACGAAGTCAGTTACAGGCTTACCCTCTAAGTTGGGGTTGTCGAACACCTCAATCCTCGGTCCCAAGCCAGCGAAGCCAGCGGGTGGAGCCACGTAGCCGAGGGGGACGCCGGGGACCCACGGGAGGATTGCGCACGCGCAGTCCATACCAACGGGGATCGCCTCCACGTACACGAGCTCGGCGCCCGTCCCTTTCAGCTTCTCGGCTATAGCGTCCAGCGGTGTCACGATGCCCTTCGGCTCCCCACTGTAGCCTCCGAGCTTGAGCGTCTTCGCGGCCCCGCCGACCACCAGCAACCTCTTTACCTTGCCCTTGTCGAGAGGCAGGACGCCCTCGTTCTTGAGGAGCACAATGGACTTCCGAGCCGCTTCGAGGGCTAGCTGCCTGTGCTCCTCGCATCCTATGACTCGCTCGGCCACATCGGGGTCAACGAACGGGTTGTCGAAGAGCCCGACTAGGAACTTAGCGCGGAGGACCCGCCTCACGGCCTCGTCGACCGCCTCCATCGGGATTAGCCCCTGCTTCACCGCCCACTCCAGCGCGTCCCCGTAGAAGTCCGTGGCAGGCAGCTCGACGTCGAGGCCCGCCTCCAGCGCGAGCTTCGCGGCCTCCGCCTTCGAGCCAACCACCCAGTGGCGCCAGAGGATCCCGCTCACCGAGCCGTAGTCCGACACGACGAAGCCATTGAACCCCCACTCTTTCCGGAGCACCTCGGTGAGGAGCCAGCGGTTGCTGGAGCACGGAACCCCATCCAGGGAGTTATAGGCGGCCATGACCGAAAGGGCGCCCGCCTTAATACAGGCGCGGAAGGGTGGGAGGAAGACCTCCCTTAGGATCCTCTCGGAGAAGTGCGCCTCGTAGCTGTCCCTGCCGCCATCCGCTTCGAAGTTTGCAACAAAATGTTTAGGTGTTGCGATCACCCCCTCCTCCCGCAGAGCTTTGCAGTAGGCAGCGCCCATCACGGAAGCCAAGTACGGATCTTCGCCGTACGTCTCCTCCGTGCGACCGGCTCTCACGTCCCTCGCCAGGTTGACGACGGGGGCGAGGCACTGGTGAATCCCCCTAGCCCTCGTCTCCTTCGCGATCGCTTTGGCGACCCTGTAGACGAGGTCCGGATCCCACGTCGCAGCGAGCGCAATAGCCTGCGGGAACTGGGTCGAGTACTTCGCCATGCACCCGTGCAGGCACTCGTCGTGGATGATCGCTGGTATGCCCAACCTCGTGCCCTCGATCAGCTTCGCCTGGATCTCGTTCGCTAGCTGCACTGCTTCCCTCGGCGGCAGGTTCCTCAGAATGATGGAGATGTTGCCGACCATCTCGGGCTTAAAGCTTGAGCGGAGCTGCTCCAGTTTCTCCTCGAGGGTCATCCTGGAGAGGAGGTCTTCGACGCGCTCATCAACCGGCCTGTTCGGGTCCTCGTAAGGGTCCAACACACCGTTCTTGTTGAAATCGATCCAACCGTCCCGGTAGATATCCGGCTTGCCCACCGAAGTAGGTATGTAGAGCTTCCGCACGAGAGTGTGCAGCGCCGAGCACGCTTATTAATGTGCTCCGTAAGTTGCTGCGCGGGGGCACCCGGCGGGCGACCGTGAGCAGGGGTTCCGGCAGGAAGGCTCTACTGTTTCGCGTCAAGGCTATGATAAGCGAAGTCGAGCTGAGGGAGTTTGTGCACGCCCTGCTCCACCAGCCTCCAGCCGGCGCGATCTGGATGATTCCGGTCGATAGGGTGCGCTTACGCGGTAAATACCGCGTTATCGATACGGTCGAGCAGAAGGGCGAGCTCGTAGCACACGTACTGGTCGACCGCATCGACGAGCTGGAGTGGAGGAGTAGAAGCGGGATCTCGCGCTTCGTTTGGAAGCGCGAGGGGGGACCAGGGAGGCTGGAGGGCGAGCTCAGCGACCGCGCGCTCGCGAAGCTCGTCTCTGTCGCAGGTCTTGAGAAAGTCGAGGCGAAGCTTCTCGGGGAGCTGGAAAGGGTCAGCAAGCGAGAGGTGTCAGCAGGTGACAGGGCCGGGAGAGGGGAAGATACCTTTGAAAGCTAAGGTGCTGGTAGGGAGTCGTGAACTGAACTGCGACGTGTACCTGCACGTGAAGGGCTACTCGAGAGCTAGAGTCACGCATGTGGACGTTGAGTGCGATGAGCTCAACGAGGCTGTACCACCAGGCGCTCATGCGTACGCGACCGCCTACACGAGGGGCGGCGAGCTGCGCGTGCGCTTCCGCGAGCCGTTGAAAGCCTTCGGCTTCGCCAGGGAGCTGGCGATCCGTTGCCCGGACCTCGCCGCTGCCCTGGCTCCCATGCGCGACACCGTCTACGTCGGCGGCAAAGAGGGCGGCATCTTCATCGGGTTCAAGCGAGAGCAGATCCGCAAACTCGAAGCTTTCGCCTCCAGCCTGGGGGTGCCGCCCCGCTCAAGTGGAATTCGCTTCGGCTAGGGGGCAGCGCACCTGAAGACGGGGTCCTAGCGCCAAGGCGAGTGCACTTTTAATAGAACGCTCTGCGAGCTCATACCCCGTGAGCAGCCTAGCCCTCGTCTTCGACTGCGGTTCCACGAACCTCAGGGTTGCCGCTGTGAACGAGCGGGGTGACATCGTAGCTCAGGCGAGCGCCCCCAACGCGCCCGTCCACCAACCCGACCACCCGGAGTGGCTGGTCTGGGACCTCGACGCGATATGGGGCAGGCTGTGCGAGCTGTCGCGCGCCGTGACGTCGAAGGTTAAAAGGAGGGTAGTAGCAGTCGCCGTGACCACGTGGGGGGCGGATGGCGCTCCAGTCCGCAGGGACGGCAGCTTGACCTACCCGCCGATCTCGTGGCAATGCCAGCGCACGCGGGAGGTCGTGCCGGAGGTGCTCGAGCTGGTGAGCCCCCGCGAGATCTTCCGCATCACCGGCTACCAGGTGATATACTTCAACACGCTCTTCAAGCTCTACTGGCTGAGGAAGCGCGCCCCCAAAGCCCTCGAGAAGGCGCACTGCTGGCTCATGATGCCAGGGCTCATCGCTCACAGGCTGTGCGGCGAGCTCCACATCGACCCGACCAGCGCCTCGACCATGATGGCGATGGACCTCGCGAAGCGGGACTGGAGCTCCGAGATGCTAGCCCTCGCGGGCCTTGACCCCAGCTTCTTCCCGGAGTGGAAAGAGTCGGGCGATGTTGTCGGCTACGTGACCGATAAAGCCGGAGCAGAAACCGGGATCCCACCAGGGACGCCCGTCGTCGCGGCTGGCCACGACACGCAGTTCGCGATACTCGCTGCCGGGGCCGGAGAGGGCGAGGCGGTGCTCTCGAGCGGGACCTGGGAGATCCTAGCGCTGCGCACTGCGTACTACGACCCGAACGACAAAGCACTCGAGCTGGGCGTGATCATCGAGGCCGACGTCGAGCGAGGTAAGTGGAACCCGCAGCTCCTCATGATCGCTTCGGCAGTGCTCGAGTGGCTGAAGCGGCTGGCGTACCCCGAGCTTCCCCCCAGCGAGTACGCCAAAATGGTGGAGGAGGCGAGGAGCGTCCCGCCCGGCTCTAGGGGCCTTATCTTCGTGCCGAGCTTCGTCCCTGACTCGGGCCCGCTCAGCAGGTTCGGAGTGCGCGGCGCCGTGCTCGGCTTGAGCTTGGGGGCGAGCAGGGGGCAGTTCTACAGGGCGGCCCTCGAGGGGCTCTCCCTGCAGCTGAAGCTGGCTCTGGAAGCGCTCGAGGAAGCCTTCAACTTCAAGGCCAAAGGGGTCCGCGTCGTTGGGGGCGGCTCGAAGAACGAGCTTTGGAACGAGATCCGCGCCTCCGTGCTGGGCCTCCCCGTAACAACCACACGCTTCAGCGAAGCGACGGTTCTCGGAGCGGCGATCGCGGCTTTCAAGGGCGCCGGCCTCTTCAGGAGCTTTGACGAAGCGTTGAGGAGCCTCGACTGGGGCGTTCGCACCTACGAGCCAGCTCGCGAAGAAGCCTACAGGGACCTCTACGAGAGGTTCCTCGCAGCCGTGAAAGCGCTCTCCGGCCTCTAACGCGCTACTCGCCCGAGCAACCGAAAGCTTTTTCCACCAGAGCACCGGTTTCACCACGCCGCCATGCCAGAAGATGTCAAAGTTGCCATAAAGAGAATCGATCCCCAAGGTAGGATCATCCTGCCGCCTAGTTTTAGGAAGAAAGCGAAAGGGGGATTCGTGCTGCTCGTGGAGCTGGATAACAAGATTGAGGTTTATCCGGGCGGCGCGGATCTGAGCAAGTGCTTCGATTCTGTCGAAGTGGACGTTGAGAACTTCGAAGATTACCACGCGCTCAGGAGGGAGCTTCGTGAAGTTCGCGGACGCTAACGTTTTCATATATGCCATCCTCAAACCCAGAAGGGAGCTGTCCGAGAAAGAGCTGGAAATAAAGAGTAGAGCTAAAGCAATCCTCGCGCGCATCAACGAGGGCGAGGAGGTGCTCACCACGGTGGTCCACCTCAGTGAGGTGGTCAACGTGCTGGAGGATTGCGCCGGCGCGAAGCTGGCCGCGCTTTCGTCAGGGACCTCCTCTCACGCAAGAACGTCTTCGTGGAGGCGGTGAGCGCGGGCGACTACCTCGCGAGCTCGCTGTTGGCGCTCGAGAAGGGGGTCAGCGTCAATGACGCGCTAGCGTGCGTGATCATGAAGAGGAAGAACGTCGACGAGATATACACTTTCGATAAGCACTTCGAAAAGCTGGACGTCAAGGTCGCGCAGGGGTAGAACGCTCGAGGAACTCGTCCAGCCGCGCTTGCGCCTTGGAGAGCTTCCACGCCTCCTCCAACCTCTCAACGATCGTCTGCGCGCGGCTAAGCGAGAAGTCGTTCTCGTCGACGAGGAAGCGCATCAGCCCCTCCCGGTCCGGCTCCCTGAACTCGAGCTCGTAATTCTCCTTCACGGGAGGGTTGAGGAACAGCTCGACGATCTCTTCGTGGTTCTCCGGCAGCTTGGCCCTGATGCTGGCGGGTAGCCTGTCCAAGCTGCCGTACGTCTTGATGAGCTTGTAGGCGGTCTTGGGCCCGACCTTCTCTACCCCCTCGTTGTAGTCCGTGCCGATGAGCACCGCAATCTCGACTAGCTGCTTGCGGGTGATGCCGAGCACCCTCAGCACCTTCTCGAGCTCGGCGAGCTCCGGCTCGAGCTTCCGAGCTTGCTGCTTGCTGGGCAGCCACTCGAAGCCCGTGAGGGTGACGTACCTGACCAGGCGAGGGGCGCCGTAGAGCAGCGAGTCCCAGTCCTGGCTGCTGACCGCCCACGCCTCCCCCCTCGAGACAATCAGCGCGGCTTGCGCCTCCGCGTCCGCGGTCGCCTCAACAACGGGGAAACCCATCAGCCGCACCAGCTTCTTCGCGCTCTCGATCGTCCACTCATCCACGTTGACCGCGACGACCGCCTTCGAGAAGGCATCGTCCAGCTTTCCCTCAGCGAGCAAGCGTTCGTACTCCTCCCTCGCTTTCCTTCTCAGCTCTCTCCTCCTCTCGATCTCTCTTGCCTTAAGAGGGTGCGGTGGACCGTCGAAGACGAAGATGAATCCGCACCGGCACTCGAGCGCGAGCTTCGAGTAGCGCGTGGCTATACCGACGAGGTGCGAAGTCACAAGCCCCTTGCGGTTTCTCAGAGGCTCGGTACCGGCCCTCACCAGCGCTAGGAACTGGTACACTGCATTCAGAGCATCAACCGCCAAGATCTTTCCGCATATCCCCCTCAGACCGATTTTCTCAACCTTGATCAAAGGAGTCAGCGGCGCTCCCATGATCTCTCGCCGCTACCCCTCGAAGCTCCAGTCCTCCAGGTTTGAAATGATTTCCGAAAGCAGGTCCGTCGCGATCTCGCGAGGCAGCGCTAGGAAAAGCTTGACGAGATGCTTGCAGAACCTCCTCGACTCCGTCAGCTTCCTCCAATCCTCGCAGTCGTGGAATACCCTCTTTTCCACTTTATCGATTTCAACACGGTAAGCCTTAACCTTCGCCGAGACACCGCGCTCGCTCACCTTGTAGGAGACTTCCGAGTCGCTGATTTCGAGCGCCCGCTGGAACCTCCTTTCCCCCGCCAGCACCTTCAGCACCTCCCCCACCTCGCCCTCACTGAGAGCCTGCAGCGCGCTTGCTCCAACTCTAGGCACCGAGGAGAGGCGCTTCTCTACATTAGCAAGAGCCTCCCGCTGCTTGGCGCTAGCCAAGCCTAGCAGGACGAGCATCTGGAGAGCGTTGTGCGGCGCGAAACCCCTAAAATGATTGTTAAAATAGCCGAGCAGCATCGACGCTTCGTCCAACACCTTTTTGAGCTTCTCCGCCCACTCCTTGAGTTCCTCAAGCGTGTAGTGGTAGTAGTACCAGGGGCGGGCACCTCTCCCGTGCCACCTCACGTAGGCGAAATCGCTCGTAACCTTTACGATAGGAGGCAGGAGCGGCTCGTCCACGATAACGTAAGCGATCCCGCGATCCTCCAGCTCCCTGAAGTTTTCCTCACTCAGCCAGCTGGGATCTCTGAACTCCACCGCGTACCTGAAGCCCTTCGGCAGCGAGTCGAGGAAGTCCACGAACCAGGGGATCTCTTTTCTCGCTCTAGGCGGCATCTGGATGAGCACTGCACCGAGCTTGCCGTGTCTCGCCAGCGGCTGGATCGACTTGAAGAACGCCTCCATCTCGGCCTCGGCGTGCTTCGGGTTCAGCAGCTTCTTGTGCGTAACGCCCCTGTACATCTTCACGGAGAAGAGGAAGTTCGTCGGAGCCGCCCTAGCTAGGCTCTCGAAGAACCTCTCGTTCATCAAGGCGTAGAAGGAGGAGTTCACCTCGGCGGTATTGAAGATTTTCGCGTAGTGCGAGAACATGCTCCTATCCGTGTCGTAGAAGGGACCCACCCAGTCGTCGTAGTCCCAACCGGAAGTCCCTATGTAGACCTTGCAGCTCGTACGGCCTAGAAACTCCTCGAGCGAGGTCAAACACATCCCCAGCTTAGAAGACACTAGGGGCGTTAAATCGCTAGTGCGCACTTAACAGCTCGCGCGCGAGCTCGCGGGATCTCCATCGCGTAAGGGAATTGAGCGCCAGCGCTTCCCAATCGACTACAGCTACCTCACCGCTCGGAGACCACACAACGACTTCGGGCTTCGAGAGGAAGTTTAGAGCTGCAAGCAAACCATACAGCGCCGCTTGCGCTCTCTCCCTCTCTCTCACCCTGCCGTAGCTTTTCACCTCCACCACTCGCTTGAGGCGGCCGAGATCGAAAACCGCTAAGTCGCATACTCCGTAAACCCAACCGAACCTGAAACACCAGGCGAGCGGCAGAGGACCGGCCCATCGGTCGACGTTAACCACATCGAAAGGATCGAGACCCCAAGCCTCCCGGTGAAGTTCCCTTCCCGCCTCTGCGCTGGAACCCCCACCACGCCCGCCTGATGCAATCTCTGTGACATAGAAGACGGGTTCCGCACCTGTTTCCCGCAGGATCCTGGCCCTCTCGGCTTTATAGAGGGTTGCTCTGACGAGAGCTAGCGGGTCAGGCAACCGCGCCCCCCGAGCTTTAAGCGTCCTCGATACCTGCTTCTGTGATCTTGAACTGAACGCTGGCCCCCCTCGGGATGCGGGGGCTGTCCAAGCACTCGATCAACCACGCGTCTCCAGCTTTCCTCATGAGGAACCTGTGGGTGGATGCGTGAGCGATGATGTTCCCGCCGGCGGGCAGCTTGAGAGCAACTCCGCTCGGCAGAGGATGGGTAAGCACCTGGTTCGTAATCGCAGCTACAGATCCGTATATTCGGGCCCACCTCTTCAGCCAGTCGAGCAGGTAGTTGATCGCCTGCTGCCTCCTCGCCAGCCACTCCATACCCCGGTACTGGGCCCTGTAGAGCGCGATAACCGAGTCGATCACGACGAGCCTAGCCCCATCTTCGAGGTAGCCACTGAGCTCGTTCCTCACGAATCCCTCCAGCTCTCCCGTATTCAAGGGCCTGAAGACGACCACTTTCTCCAGAGCTTCCCTGCCAATGCCGAAGCGCTCCGCCATCGATAGTACGCGACGCGGGCTGAAGGTACCTTCAGTGTCGATGTACACCGCTTTGGCGGACAAACCCCCCTTCTCCACCGGCAGCTGTACGGTCGCTGCCAGCTGGTGGCAGAGCTGCGTTTTGCCTGTGCCGAACTCCCCCGCGAACTCGTACAGCTCCCCAGCCCTCAAACCACCGCCCAGCATCTCGTCCAAGCCTTTCACGCCTGTAGTGAGCTTCGGTGACCGATCCTCCAGCTCCATGAGCTGAGCAGCGTCCACGGCCGCACCGCTGTAGCCGACCAGCGACTTCGCAGCTTCGCGGAGCTTGACGGCGCTTTCGTAGCTGCTCAGCGAAAACCACTCCACCAGCTCGTCCGGCGTGGCGGCGACGATGAAACGCAAACCCCTCACCGAGAGAAGGCCCGAGCTCTCAAGCTTTGCGATCACCGTGGGACCAACACCAGCTTCCCTCAGTAGCTTTCGCAGCTCCTTACCCTCCGCTCCCGCACCGCTCATGGTGGATGAGAGGACGTTATCGTATTTATTGGTTGCGAGAGGCGCAGGGTTAGCTTCATTTCCTACTGTTTTCAAGGTTACCGCGTGAAGGTAACGTTCGGCAAGCCGAGCGGTGACTTCGACTACGTAATCACGTGGAGGGGAGGATCGAGGCTATGGATGCCGGAACCCGCTCCGGAGCTGGTGCTCCTCAAGGGATTGGGCAAAGAGGCTGCGTTCGCAAAGTCGACAGTGCTCGAGGTTCTAGCAGCGGTTAGCTCCAAGAGGTGGCGGGAACTGTACGCGCTCGCTCGGTTCGTCGACTATGAGGGTCCTCCGGACCCGCCGGTGGCTATGTGGTACACGGACGCCGACCTAGCAGTGACCGCCGCTAGGGGTTTATCGGAAGAAGAAGCAGAAGTTCTGCTGGAGCTACCACAGCTCAGCGACCTCCACGCGGCACTGCTCGCAGGTAGCGAGGTTACGGTCTGCGTCAGCGGCTCGGCTTCCGTGGCGGGTGCGGACGAGGTTGTTTGGAAACCGAGAGCGGCAGCTCGCGCGGTACTCCGCTCCAGCGGGCTGTTGGGAGGAGCTTGGAGCACTGCCACGCTTCCCAAGCTCGAGAGTAGCTGGGAGGAGTGGGAACCGAGGAGAGGGGAAGCAGTCGCATCTTTCGAACGGTACGAACCGCCCGCCGCACCCGGATCGCTACCAGAACCGCGCGATCTCGATCCGTTGCTCGACCTTGCTTTCGGGGATGATGCGGAGCTCGCTTTTGCGCTGTTGAGGGATGTAGCTACAGGACCCCTACCTCTGCGGAGCGTGCCTGAGCTGGGTCAGTACGCACCTCTCCTGAGGGACTTGATCCTGTACGGCTACGCGACGGTGGAGCGCGATGTCGTCAGGCTAACCGAGAAGGGCCTCTACGCCCTCCTGCAGAAGATGGGGGGAGGCTGACCGGTGGCAGGAGGTAGCGGAGTCAGAGCACCAAAACCTCCTTGGCTCGACGCCAAGCGCGTGCACAAGGCGGAGCGAGAAGCCCGCTACGTTGTACGCAGCGCGCTCGAAGGATCTCGGAGCGACGAGTTCTCGACTGCGATACTGGATCTCTACAGGGAGATCCCCCGCGAGAGCTGGCTGGTGAGAGGTGTGACGCGCGTGCTCCTCGGTACGGT
>Ga0209183_1000237_pt1 | contig 25629 bp, 18 predicted proteins | sample LHCtaG_2_FD_184120 | JGI IMG/M metagenome (GOLD analysis project Ga0209183, IMG submission 184120) | Hot spring microbial communities from Little Hot Creek, USA to study Microbial Dark Matter (Phase II) - LHC4sed_replicate (SPAdes)... | ecosystem: Environmental > Aquatic > Thermal springs > Hot... | reverse complement strand
TAGATAGAGTCGGCTATTTCACGGGCTGTTTAGCCGATTATAGGCTTCAATCGGTAGCCAAGGCCACGGTGGACATACTCGTGAAGCTCGGTGTAGAGGTCGTTGTACCCAAAGACCAAGTCTGTTGTGGCTCACCTATGATAAGAATTGGTGTATGGAACTTGTTAGAGGACTTAGTCAAAAAGAATGTGGCTGCCTTCGAAAGGTTTGGCGTAAAGACCATAGTAACCCCATGCGCGGGTTGTAGCCTAACACTTAAAACTAACTACCCAGGGTACGTTAAAAAGTTCCTTGGAAGAGAAATGCCCTTTAAGGTCTACCACCTCTCGGAATACATAGTGGATGTGTTAAGACAAGAACTTCCCAAACTAAAGCTCAAGGAAATGAAATTAAGGGTTACATGGCACGACCCTTGCCACTTAAGTAGGGGGCAGGGGGTATACAAACAACCACGAGAGCTGTTAACCTCAATACCAGGGGTACAGTTGATAGAGATGAGGGGAGCCGATCAGTGTTGCGGTGCCGGAGGGGGCGTGAGATCAGGTAAAAGAGAGCTCAGTGAGTTGATAAGAGCTGACAAAGTGAAGATGATACTCGAAACTGGCGCTGAGGCTGTCGTAACAGAATGTCCGTTCTGCGTTATACAGCTGAGAGATGCATTAGACGAAGTTGGACGCAATGATATAAAGGTGTTTTACTTAGAGGAGCTTATAAAGGAAGCCATAGAATAGCTCTTCCACAACCTTTTTGAAATACAAGCTAACGAAGGATTTATGCGGACTACTTGGCTACATAGTCTAGCACCTCAAGACGGATATCTTCATCCTTTAACTTGTACCCTAGGTAGTATTACTTGAGTTTTCGTAGCAGAATGGAGACGCTAAGGAGAACATTTCAGCTCTAGCTTTTCAGATTCTTTTATTTTCCTTACTCTGTTCCTCGTGGGAGTAGCTACAAATCGAGATCGCATCGCCCCACGTTTCTGTACTAATAGTGCATCTACACCTTTTCAAGAACTCAAAGTAAGGATTAAATACGAGAGCCCCAACATTTCTTGGGACTATCTTATGGCTCTAGAGAATGAAGAGGAAGCATCAAACAAAGCAGAAATCGCACGAAAAAGCTGTTCCAGCGAGCCCAAAAGAGATCATGTGGACAATAAGTTCGTAAAGATGTGCCCCTTTCAGGAGTTCAAGATATGTGATGGCCTCTGCAAATACTACATATGTCACGGAAGGCCACGCGTCATAGAAGAAAGGATAAGCAAGGGATACGCAAATGAATACCTTAAATCTGTGCTATTCTAGCCGAGTTTTATTGAGTTCGACGCGTCCTCAGGTCCGATTCTCGTCGAAATAATCCTATATTTCCTTTGAGCTTATCAACATCACCAGCTATTTCCTTTGAAAACGCTACACTCATAAGTCAATTGATGACCTTTGTTCTTCAAAAGACCCTACTTCTTCACATCACTAACAACCTTGACATACCCGTCAATAACTTATCATCAACCACCCCTTATTCCACACCTTCGAGTTCGAGGACTTGACTTGTCTCCTATTTCTTTCTCCTTAGTCTTAAAACGTATCTCGCCAATTTTCCAGTCCATAGGCTTGGTACTAACCCATTTCGAGGGGCTAAGCCACGTTCATCGATGCTTTAAGTTTTTAAGGCCCGTCTTGCAATGCCGCTTCATGCTCATTAATAAGTAAATTCTTTTCTTCAAGGCTCGATGATGTCATTTTGAACTCTCTGGCCTCAGTCCATGCACTTCATAAGTACAACATGCGATCCACTTTCGAAGATTGCGATGTCATCAAACTTCGAGTCAAGTAACGTCGCGCCGTCTAGCTGACACTCAAAATCTGCATCGTTAACTTTCGCTCTGAGAGCTACCTCGTCTGGGAAAATGACCTTCATATGTTAAGCTTAAAAGGGAAGGATTAGAGGGTTAGCAATAAAATTAAGAGAGAAGAAAGAAAGCGGGATGTTTTTTGACTGCATGGTGCGACAGTCATGAAGGAGATAGTTGTGGTTAGCGGTAAAGGGGGGTCTGGAAAAACAATAATCACGGCATCGCTGGCTTACCTCTTTGATCAAGAAGGCCTCAAGGTGATGGCGGTTGACGTCAACGTCGACACGCCCAATTTGCGTTTCCTCCTGCCGATGAGCAAGACCATCAGAAAGTATAAGGTCTACATATCCAGAAAGGCTACCATAGACGATACTAAGTGCGATGGATGTCTTAAGTGTCTCGAGATATGCCCGTACGGAGCCATAGAGAGCCTCAAAGGAACCAAGTACCCTCACATCAACTTGCTTTATTGTGAGGGTTGTGGTGCTTGTGCGCTGTTATGTCCTGCTTCGGCAATATCGATGTTAGAGTGGAAGACAGGAAACATGGTCTTAGGAGAAACAGAGTTCGGTTTTCCTATATTCACGGCACAGCTTGAGATCGGCGGGCACAGTTCTGGTCCATTGGTACATGAGATCAGGAAGATAGCAGCCGAAATTGCCCGAGACATGGGGATCGACCTCTTGGTTGTAGATGGTTCTCCAGGCATCGAGTGCACGGTCATAGCCTCTATCGCTGGGGCCTCGTATGCAGCAATCGTTAGCGAGCCAACACCTCAATCATTTAGAGGAGCTTTTAGAGCTACAAAGATAGCGCAAGAGTTCAGAGTGCTCTCGGGCTTTATCATCAATAAGTCTATGGGCTACCCCGTGGAAGAGAAGGCCGAGAAGCTACTGTCGGTGATGAACGCTAGAGTAATAGGGAAGATACCCTATGACTACGAAGTCGTAAAGTCCTTGGCTGTTACTAAGCCCATAGTGGCGTATAACCCTGAGAGCAAGGCCTCTAAGGCCATTAAGATAGCATACGAGAACATCAAACTGGGAGTTGGTTTGAAATGAGCTTCACAGTTGCGGTTACTGGCGGTAAAGGAGGTACTGGCAAAAGCACTATAGCCGTAAACTTAGCAGTTGTATTATCAAAAATGAACTACAAAACGCTTCTTGTTGATTCAGATGTAGAAAACCCTAATGACCATTTGTTCCTAGATGTAAATCCTAAGAGAGTTATGCCTATTAGAGTGTTTACACCTGGCTTTGACGTAGATAAATGTACAACGTGTGGCAAGTGCGTTCAAGTATGCCCACGAGGGGCCATAGTGTTAGGGGTTGACGGAAAACTAATGGTGTTTTACGAGGCTTGCATAGGGTGCAGGGTTTGCGCCTATGTTTGCCCTCAAAACGCAGTGCATGATATGGGCAGAGATATAGGGTACATTCGAATCGCGACGAGAAATGGTTTGAGGATCATTGTAGGAGAGCTAAAACCAACAGAATCTCAGTCGACTTTGGCAATTTACAAGCTAATGTGTTTCGTCAAAAGTGACATCGAAAAAGAAAAATACGACTTTGTTATCATCGATACACCTCCAGGCGTTGATGCTTCGGTGCTTCAATCTTTGAGGATGGCCGACGTGGCAGTTGTCGTATCAGAACCGACACCTCTTGGTCTAGAGACGATGAAATTGACCATAGAGATGCTCGAGGCCATTAATGTTATGTGGATACCGTTAATAAATAAGAGCAACATATCTGAGGAGTATAGAGAAATGTTACTAAGGCTATGTAGAGAGGCTGGAGCACGAGAGGTTTTCGAAGTGCCCTACAGTGAAGAGGTCTTCAAGATGAACATGAGCTACAGGCTCTTGGTGGAGAGCGACAATCCGTTCAGGGACGTCATAATAAGCTTGGCAAAGCACGTAATTGAACTTAGAGACGCACGCATCTCATCAAGATAAGCTTTCCTCCTGATCTCTTGAAGAATAGTCGTAACTGTAGTATAGCTAAATTATGGCTTGTAGGTTACGTTCAATGCCCGAGCGATGCTCGTGAAGAGTGCAGTTTGACATAAACCCGAGCTACGCGCCCCTTTAGTATCCAACAAGTCTTCCTAGAGCATAATTAGTAAAGACTGGCTCAAATGCTCCGTATCTGACAGAAGCCCATTTATATCTTCTGAGCTCTCTGAGAAGCTCTTCTACTCTTGACTTGAAAACTCCTCTTCTCCAAGGTCAAAGCATATGCCCTGGTTGATTGAAATAGGCCCTCCTTGACTCGTTCCTCCATTAACCTTTGTAACCGCTACCGCGATAAAGCGCAAATAAGAGTTTGCTAAAGGATGATATAGTTGTCTACGTCCCATCATCAGCTTTGTAGACTTCGTGCGCAAGTTTTTTAAGCGGTCTATGCGTACAAGAGTACGCGACGTCACTTTTCGTGGAGGGCGCAATAAGATGTGCCTCGAGAAGGTTGACGTGGCTGATTGCTCTGGCGAGACGAAGATTTGCTACGTGAGCCACGGTCTTGGAGGTGTCGCCAGCTCGGCCGAGCCCCTCGAGGTACACGTCAGAAACGGGAAGATAGTAAGGATTAGACCGATTTACTTCAAGGGGGTCAGGCTCTACGAGATAAAGGCTCGGGGTAAGACCTTCACACAACCACCGAAAAGCCTGCCCTACTGGGTCAGCTTAGCATATAAGAAGCGTGCCCTATCGCCGAACAGGGTGTTATATCCGTTAAAGAGGGTTGATTGGAGCCCTGAAAACAGGAACCCGCAGAACAGAGGCAAAAGCCCCTTCGTCAGGATAACGTGGGATGAAGCGATAGACATAATCGTCAAAGAGCTGAAAAGGATAAAGGAGAAGTACGGCCTTCAGGCCGTACTTGTCCAAGACGACGGCCACGGGCAGGGAGGACACATACAAACGCCACACGGAGTGCATCACGAGCTTTTCCGCCTCTTGGGCGGATGGACGATGCAAGTGAGGAACCCAGACAGCTGGGAGGGCTACTATTGGGGCGCAAAGCATGTCTGGGGCATGGAGGGCGTCCATGCGGGCCTCCCTCATCAAGATGCCATATTCGACGATATACTCGAAAACTGCGAGGTCCTGATATTCACAGGTTGTGACCCTGAGACCACAGTCGCCGGATTTGCTGGACAGATAGGAAGTGTTATGTGCAGGTGGTTCAAGGAAGCCGGAATAAAGATAATAGCGATAGCACCTGACTGCAACTTCGCAACGGCACTCCACGCCGACAAGTGGATACCCATAAGGCCCAACACGGATGCTGCCTTATACTTCGCGATAGCCTACCTTTGGATTAAAGCTGGGACGTACGACGAAAAGTTCATGAAGACGCATGCCGTGGGCTTCGAAGAATTCAAGAAGTACGTGCTGGGCGAAACGGACGGAATCCCCAAGACTCCAGAATGGGCTGAAAGGATAACGGGCGTACCGGCTAGGACGATAAAGGCCTTGGCCAGGGTATGGGCCAAGAAGAGGACCTCTCTCGCGGTCTTCTTCGGAGGCCCGAAGATCAGAGGGCCATATTCGCATGAAGTAGCGAGAATAGAGGTCATAGTCCTTGTGATGCAAGGCCTTGGAAAGCCTGGGAGACAATTCTTGAGGGGGTTCTACCCTGCTGCTACTGGAAAGAGACTACCGCCGATCCCACAGTACCCAGATGTATCGGGAACGTACGTTGGCAACCCCATGGCTAGGTACACGGTTACATGTGCCGACGCGCCAGTGATAGTCCCCAAGGTTCTCGTGCCTGACGCGATACTCAATCCCCCAATAACTTGGTACGGCACAGGCGCGATAGCCGCCACTCGAGAGGACCAGTTCAAGAAGTACGAGTTCCCGCCACCGGGGCATCCGGGCATAAAGATGATATGGAACGCGAACTGTTGCTACATAACTTGCTGGAACAAGAAGATAATAGATGCCTATAGAAGCCCTAACGTGGAGTTCATCGTAGCTGTAACGCCCTGGCTCGAGAACGATGCGGTCTTTGCTGACCTGATACTCCCGGCGCAGACAATTTTTGAGCACGATGACATGGTAGTGTGTACTAGAGCGGCCATAAACGCAATAGCGTATCAAGAACGATGCATAGAGCCTGTCGGCGAGTCAAAAAGCGACTACGAGATATGCAGGCTCATAGCTGAGAAGATGGGTATAGGGGACAAGTTCCCGCCAGCCGAGGAACTGATGAAGCAATTCTACGAGAGGACCTGGGCCAGGAATAAGTACGGAATAACGTGGGAGGAGTTCAAGAAGAGGAAGCTGGTAATAGCCGACCACCCGACTTGGGAGGAATGGAAGAAAATGCAGAAGGAGATAGAAGAGAAGGAAGGCTTAACTTGGGGGGCCAGGCCTGGGCTCACTTGGTTCTACGAGCTTCCTGAAGGCAAAGGTCTTGATACGCCTACCGGGAAGTTAGAGATAGTGTCGACGGGCTTGGCCAAGCACTTCCCAGATGACCAAGAAAGGCCGCCCATGCCGCGCTGGATACCATATGGCGAAACACATCAAGAGAGCTTGTTCCACCCGAGGGCTAAGAAGTACCCGTTGTTGCTCGTCTCAAACCACCCGAGGTGGAGGTTCCACGCCCAAGGAGACGACATAACGTGGATCAGGGAGATACCGACGGCCAAGATAAAGGGCCCCGACGGTTACTACTACGAGCCTGTGTGGATACATCCGATCGATGCGGCTCAAAGAGGCATAAAGCACGGGGACATAGTGAAGGTGTACAACGAGAGAGGGGCAGTACTTTGTGGAGCGTACGTAACCCACAGAATAATGCCGGGATGCGTGCTCGTTCACCATGGCTCTCGAGCGGATCTGATATCTCTAGACCCGCTCATAGACAGAGGGGGGGCCATAGACCTAATAGTGCCTCACAAGCCAATATCGAAGAACACCGTCGGGCAGGTTTGTAGCGGCGTACTCGTCGAGGTGGAGAAGGTGGACATATTTGAGCTCATGAAACAATATCCGGAAGCCTTCAAGAGGAAGTTGCACCCGGACGTGGGTCCATGCCATGAGTCTTGGGTCAAAGAGGTGGCTTAGATGGGCAAGGTAATGGTTATAGACATATCCAAGTGCAACGGATGCTATCTCTGCCAGATAGCCTGCAAAGACGAGCACGTGGACAACGACTGGAGCCCTTACGCGAAGCCCCAGCCTGACACAGGACACTTCTGGTTAAAGATCGAGGAAATGGAGAGGGGCACAACACCGAAGGTCAAGGTCACGTACATACCGATCCTCTGCATGCACTGCGACAACGCCCCCTGCATATCAGTGTGCCCAGTAAAGGCTATAGTGAAGAGGCCGGATGGGCTCGTCATAATAGACCCTACGAAGTGCAACGGCTGCAAGGAGTGTATACCAGCCTGTCCATATCATGTGATATACTTCAACGACAAGCTTAATATAGCGCAGAAATGCACGGGGTGTGCGCATCTAGTCGACGGCAAAGACCCCCTGCTCACAATCCCCAGATGCGTTGACGTCTGCCCCTTTGACGCGATACTATTCGGAGAAGAGGCAGAGTTAAAGGAGCTCATAGCGAAAGCTGAAGTTCTCAAGCCAGAGTATGGCACTAAACCAAGGGTCTACTACTTGAACCTACCAAAGCCGTTCATAGCTGGTAGTGTCTACGACCCGGATATTGATGAGTGCTTGGAAGGGGCCAAGGTGACGGCTATCGATGAGAAAACTGGGAAGAGCTACGAAACCATAACAGACGAGTTTGGGGACTTCTGGCTGACTAACTTAGAGTGGAATCACAGCTACACCATCAAGATAGAGAAGGAAGGCTACAATACTTGGACCCTCGAAGGCGTTAAGACCGAGAAGGACGTAAATTTGGGCGACATACCTCTACTAAGGAAGGCCTAGACATTCGTCATCCGTTTTCTTTTCATTTCTTTTCTCTACGTCTTGTCCAGAAGTAAAAAAGGTGTCAGGGTTTTGATTATGCTACTGTTACTATCCCCCTTCTCTATCGCACTCTGCTGGACTGACTTTTATTAGACACGTAAGCATTAGGTTAGGAGACTCATTGATTTGTGGGATCACGGTGACGTATAGGGTGCTGAGCCTCTGAAGCCCTTACAATACACGTGGTTCATCTGGTATCGAAGGGCTCAGGAATACGACACGCTATTTATAGCTGTCTCATGCTATGCTTAGAAAAGAATAAAACGATAGTCTATAAGAAACACGGTCTCGCTCGAAAAGGAAGGATTAAGAGCAGTAGTCGATGGTTTGCTTGAGCTAAGCTGGTTAGAGAAGAGAGATGTTGTCCAAGTGATCTCCACCTCGATGGAAACTTCTGCTCTCTTGAGCAAAGATATCAGGTGGCCTTGCTATGGGAGTAAGGGTTATAACCCTAACGTATTTGAGTGGTTGAGGTACCAGTTGAGAGGGAAGAGACCATGGGCATTATTCTAGAAGAAGGCATCAAAGTGAAGAAAGCAGCCTGTTGGTTTTGCTACCAGAACTGTGGCATGCTCGTCTACGTTAAAAACGGCGAAATAATAAAGGTCGAAGGGGACCCAGATCACCCCATAAACAAGGGCGGGATGTGTCCAAGACCGCACACGTGGAGGGAGTTTCTATATCATCCGCAAAGGCTGAACTACCCGCTTAAAAGGGTCGGAGAAAGGGGAGAAGGGAAGTTCAAGAGAATATCTTGGGACGAGGCCCTTAACGAGATAGCCTCTAAGCTCAAGGAACTTAAGGAGAAGTACGGTCCCGAATGCGTGGCTTCAGTTGGCGGAACCAATAGGACGGATGACTGGGCCCGAAGAAGGTTCTTCAACCTATTTGGAAGTCCTAACATATGTCACATTGCTCACGTATGTTGGTTGCCGACATTTGTAGCAGAGTCGGTGACTTATGGCTGGTACGCAGTCCCCGACATAGTCAACGCTAAGCTGATAGTGGCATGGGGTAGGAACTCAGGTTCCAACAACCTTCCGGAGATGAGGAGCATACTCGATGCAAAGGAAAACAACAACGCTAAGCTGATAGTCGTGGATCCAAGGCTAAGCGAGTTGGCCTCGAAGGCCGACATATGGCTTAGAATAAGGCCGGGAACTGACGGAGCCTTAGCGCTTGCGTGGATAAACGTGATCATAAACGAGGGGCTCTATGACAGAGAGTTTGTCGAAAAGTACTGTTATGGTTTTGAAAGGCTTCGAGAACACGTACAACAATACACTCCAGAGTGGGCTGAAAAGGTAACCTGGATACCAAAAGATGACATTATAGAGACGGCCAGGATGTACGCGACTATAAAGCCAGCAACCATGCTGTGGGGCTCCAAGAACGAACACATGGGATGGGCCTCTCCAGCGCTTCTTAGAGCTAGAGCAATACTGAAAGCTATAACAGGGAACTTGAACAGGCCTGGGGGCAACCTGATATTAGGCCCGGACACGGAGATATACATCGACTCGGATCTAGAGCTCAACGATGCTCTACCGCCCGAGCAGAGGGCAAAACAATTGGGCTCAGACAGGTTCAAGATGATGTCGTGGCCTGGCTACGAGTTGCTTTGCAAATACTTAAAGCCCTTCTGGGGAAAAGCCCCGCCAGCTGAATGGTGTTGTGAAGCACATCCCTCTTACATATGGAGAGCTGTGCTGACCGGAAAACCCTATCCGGTGAAGGCTATCTTGGTTGTAGCGTCAAACCCCCTCGTGGCCTACGGCAACTCAAGGCTCGTGTATGAAGCGCTTAAAAAGGTTGAGCTGTTGGTAACCATGGATTTTTGGATGACCCCCACAGCAATGTTATCGGACTACGTACTGCCGGCCGCCAGCTGGCTTGAACGACCTGTTGCTACAAGCTCCTTTGGAACATCAAACTTCCTAATCCTCTCAGAGAGACCCATACAGCCTCTCTACGAAAGGAAGACGGATTTCGAATTCTGGAGGGAGCTCGGCATAAGGTTGGGTCAAGAACAGTACTGGCCTTGGAAGACTCTTGAAGAAGCGTACGAATACAGGCTTAAGCCTCTCGGGCTAGAAATGACACTCTCAGACTTTGTATGGTACATAAGGATGCACTCAACAACTCCGCAGAAAATGGATGCCTTCGCAACGCCTACTGGTAAAGTGGAGCTTTACTCGACCATATTGGAGCAGATGGGCTACGATCCTCTGCCAACTTACAGAGAACCCCCTATGACACCGTATAGTAACCCCGAATTGGCCGAGAAGTACCCGTTGATCCTTGTAACTGGAGTGAAATTCATGCCTTTTCACCACTCCGAGCAAAGACAAATAGCAGTCCTTAGAAGGATGCACCTAGATCCTCTGTGTCACATAAACCCGGATACCGCGCGCTCGCTCGGCATAGGAGATGGAGATTGGGTATGGATCGAAACGCCTAAAGGAAGGATAAAGCAAAGAGCCTTCTATGACGTGAGCCTGCACCCAAGGGTCGTATGCATAGAGGCGAGCTGGTGGTTTCCAGAAAAGCCCGGACTAGAACCATCGCTATTCGGCGTATTCGAATCCAATGCTAACGTATTAACGGATGACGATCCTGACCTGTTAGACCAGACATTTGGATGCTATTACTACACTGGCCTGCTATGCAAGGTCTATAAGGCTGAAGAATAGGGATTAAGAGCAAAATGCAACCCTCTTTCCTTTCATGAATAGATTTTGAGAAGCTTCATCCTGATGAGGAGAGTTGCAAGTAGCGTAAATTTAGGAGAAAAGGCCCCAAAGCTTCCTTAAAGAAGGACTTGCCAAGCGAAGAGCCTTCAAAGTCTTGCTTTGTTTGGTTAAAGAAGTAGGCGCGTCTACCTCTAACACTAGCACATAGGACACGCGGCCCCCTCATCGTGGAGGATGTTGAATCGTCCTGTGCATATTACGGATAATGAATAATATGGTAGTTCTAAAAAAGGACTTAGGAGTTAACTTTTTGAAAGTGATGAAGTGAACGCTACTGATTTGATAACAAGCGTGAAGCTCTGAATGTCTAAACGGAGAGGTCGAACCGGTATTTCGTTTATCGATGCTTTTAGGAGGGAAAAAGAGCTCTCGAACATACTAAACGAGGATAGTCGAGATTCACGGTCAACCCTTGCACTTGTAGCACTCACAAAACCTCGATGGCCCTCTCAATCTTTATGGGTTTGAACTCTATGCTCATTTCATCGCCCGACTTCTTGATGTAGAAGTGTCCAAGATATTTGTCATTGCTTGTTGGATAATCCGTTCTGACGAAAACCCCTCGGCTCTCCTTCCTCAAAAGTGAAGCTCTAACTATCATCTCTGACACTACAACCATGTTGTAGGTCTCAAGGGCCTCTACCCACTCCTTGTTAAAGAGCTTGCTCTTGCCTCTAACCACCATTCTTGGAAGCAGACGTTTCACGTCTCCTATGACGGCTAAAGCCCTGGTCAGGCTTTCCTCATTCTTTCTTAGGCCGACCTCTTCCCACATGCTCTTAGCGAGCCTCTTTCTCAACACGTAAGGCGGTAGCCCCTCTCTTGGAGCGTTATTCAATACAGAAACGACGCGGTTGACTTCCCTCTTAACCTCGTCCGCTGGCATTTCCTCCCTCATCCTCTCTCGTGCCGCTGCTTCTCCTGCTCGCTTGCCGAAAACAAGGCAACCGATGAACTGCTCTGTGGCCTTCAGGTGCAGGCCTCCAGCAACCTCACCGCAAGCGTAGAGTCCGGGCACGCTTGTCCTACCATTTTCGTCTATGACGACTCCGCCTAAGAAATGGTGGACGGAGGGCGTTTCTTGAAAAGTGATGGACGACCTTAGGCTTCTGGCTAAAGCTAGAGCAGTGCTCATGTAGGTCTGCCCCCGAGAGCCAGAGTATTGTGGTTCAAGAGCTATCTGGACGAACTCCATGTCGATTATATCGGCACCAGCATTGTATGCTAAGGCGTAGCCGTCGCCCGTTAACTCGATGGGGTTTGTCGATTGCCAAAGTCTTGTATCCATGCCGAATAAGTGGCCTGCGCCACCTGTAGCGAGTACTGTTGCCTTGGACTCGATGACGAGCAATTTACCTTCTTTGAGGTCTATGGCGATAGCACCTACAACTCGTCCGTTAGACTTTACGAGGTTTGTTACAAAAGTCTCATCGTACACCGTTACCCCTTGCTTGAAAAGTTGCATGGCCATGATCCATGAGAAAGCTGGCGTGAATACCCTCGCTCGGGAGTGTTCGTCAGAATGAATTGGCGAAACCTCGCCCAAAGAATCCCTAATGAATATGTTTCCATAATCCTCAAGCTCTAAAACTCTGTCCTTAGCCTCTGAGACTAGGATCTTGAGAAGACGCGGGTCTGCCAGTCCGTGGGAAGCCCTCATCAAGTCTTCGAAATAGTCCCTCTCGTCTTCGGGGACTACGGGAGCCGGGATGTTCCAATATGGAAGTGTACCCGACATCCCACTCCTACCCACAAGGCCTTTGTCCACCAACACAACTTCGGCCCCCAAGTCGCGTGCAGCCAGGGCAGCCCTGATGCCAGCTGCACCGCCTCCTATGACCAGTACGTCTGTTTCATCTTTCTTAATCTCGATCACCAACTCTCAGCCCCTTTATAGGCCTCGGCAATGAGGTCTACCAGGTAGAGGACTTTAACCTTACCGCCATAAAACTGTTGCAACATATCACGTATTTGAATGTAACAGAAGGGGCACTCCACGATGACCCCCTCGACATTGGCAGCCATGATGTTGTCGGCTTTTCTTTTGCCTATCTCGACCGAGACAGGCCTCCTTCCAGCCCTCACCCCACCGCCCGAACCACAACATACATCATACTCGTTCATTTCCCTGAACTTCAGTCCAGGGATCATGTTTATCAATTCTCGGGGCTCTTTCCATATACCGCAACCCCTTCTAAGATGGCATGAGTCGTGGTAAGTCACGGTCATGTCGACGGTTCTGAAGTTCTTGTTCATCCTATCTAGTCCGATTACGTTGACTAGGTATTCAGTTATTTCGTATACTTGAAGTCTCGACTGTCTCTTTTCTACTTCGTATAGAAACTTCGGGTAGTTCTTCTTCCATGTCAGAAGGCAACCAGGACATCCCATAACGACCTTCTCGACGCCATATCTCTCGAAGACCTCGATGTTCTTAATTGCTTGGGCTTTGCCTACGTCAAAAAGCCCAGACCTTATGGCTGGTGAGCCGCAACACTGCTGATCTTTTGGTATTATGACTCTAACATTGTTTTTCCTGAGCGCGTCTATTACTCCAAGACCTACTTTCTGAAGCCTGAAGTCTATTAGGCATCCCGTGAAGAAAAGGACTTCGTCGATTGGGTTTGCAACATCTATGACCTCTGGAACCAACTCTAACAAGGGCGTCGTCTGCTTTTCTACAGCTCTACCGGTTCTCTTTATGAAGTCCGCAAACATTATATGCCCATTGAGAGGGCCTAGACCCGCTTTTGCGATGTAGCCCCTCAATTCCTCCATCATTTCCGGTATTTCGAACTCTCTCGGACAAACCTCCCAACATTTCTTGCAAGTGGTGCACGCGTATGCATCTATGTCTTCCTTTAGTTGAAGAGCCCTCTGCTGCTTGTCCTCTTCTCTTGGATCGAGGAACCTAGTGGCCAAGTCCCTAACGTAGAACTTTGCTCCAGGATATCTCGTTATTTCTGGTTTTCTAAAGCCTACTTCGGCGGCTGGACATGCTGCCCTGCACAGGTAACATTCTCTACACGATGCCAATAAGTAGAACTTATCCCTTTCTTCGAGTGGCCACTCTAGTTTTTCAAAGCCGCTAGTCCTTTGGCTCCTCATAAGCCATGGCTTTAGCTTGACGGTCTGTTCAAGCATTGGCCTTCTGTCGACGACTAGGTCCCTTATCACCCTGAAGTTTTTCAACGGCTCTATAACAAGTTCTCCAGGGGCCTCTACGTAAGTTCTGCAAGCCAAGACAGGCCTTCCGTTGACCATAACACCACAAGCACCGCAAACGCCAGACCTGCAATGGTAGCGAAAAGCTATGGGCTCATAGTTTTCATATATGAACCTAAGTACCTCCAGTACGGTCATGCCCTCACGCCATGGGACGTAGTAGCTAGCGTAGTACGGCTTCTCATCGACTGTAGGATCATATCTAAATACCCTTACCACTAGCCCCTGTTTCTCCTCCATTTCCGCTTGGAACCTCCGCCTCAGGTCGGCGTCATGATCCCCGGTATCTTGAACATAGCAGCTCTTCTAGCCATCTTCTTCTTGGCCACCTCCGACAGTTGATCCAAGGTACCAAACTTGAGCGCCTTTACGTGGCATCCCCTCACGCAAGCAGGCTCAAGCCCTTTCTCCACCCTTTGAACACAAAGACGGCACTTCTGCATTCTACCAAGTTGAGCGTTAAACTGAGGCGCACCAAATGGACATACCCACATACAGTATTTACAGCCTATGCACCTCGTCTCATCCAATAGCACTATTCCGTCAGGCCTCTTCTTGATAGCTCTCGCTGGACAAACCTCAGCACACGGTGCTCGACCACAGTGCATGCACGGTAGTGATACGAAGTACATGACTATTTTCCCGTCCATGACCTCTGGACCTATTCTGATGTTCCTTATGAAGCTCATGGTCTCAGGAAGTTGGTTCTCGTTCCTACATGCAAGCTCGCAGGCCCTGCAACCGACGCACCTCTCGAGATCAGCCATGATGCCGTACTCTGGCATCGCCCTTCACCTTGCAGTAGCTCTTCAATAATAGAAGATAAGCCTTTCTCCTAGGCAGTCATCAACTTGAAAATCGCTGAAAGTAGGCCATCACTAAAGCGAGCAGAGCATTCGACCCGGACCCTACTTCTCTCATCACAACCTAAAACTTTGGCTGTGCATCATAGAGTGGTCTGACCTCATAAGGAAGGCGTCACCTTGACCTCCTTCACGCATTAGCCTAGTTTTTATGTCTTAAACGGCCCCTGAAACGAGCCACTAAGGCGAACTAATCTTTTAAACTTCTCTCAGCTTCTCATGCCATTGAAGAACAATCCTTTTTAAGCGAGTAAAAGATGACCTTACAGGGTGTTCCACTTTGGTCGATGACCAGCACATCTGCGAGACGCAGGACCAGTCCATAGACTGCATCATCAAAAAGATGGTTACCATGTTCTACGAGAACGCCATCTCTAATTCATCAGTTCAGCAAGCTATGAGGCCTGGAGGGCTAAAGCTGACCCAAGAAGTTTTGAAGCTCATCGATCCCAAGCCCGACTGGAGAGCGCTCGATGTAGCCTGTGGACTTGGAGCGACTTTGCGGCTTCTTGTAGAGCAGTTTAAATGTCAAACTTACGGGCTGGACCTTTCGGCCAATATACTTAAAAAGGCAAGGGCTGATTTTATTAAGGGGGAAGACACGCGCTTTACCGAGTTTATATGTGCTGATTCCGAGTTCCTTCCTCTGAGGGAAGAGCTTTTTGATGTAGTAATATGTGAATGTTCGCTTTCGCTTTTTCTAAATAAACAGAGGGCCTTGAGCGAGATGGTCAGGACCCTCAAAACGGGTGGCAGATTGGTTTTGACTGACGTAACCTTAAAGGACCAAGCGATTAAGGATGCCGGCGGAACTCTTGGCTGGTGCATGTGCGTGGCTGGAGCAGAAACGTTAGAAGGCTATATCTCCCTGTTAGAAAGTTCGGGCATAAAAATGTTGTATTGCAGAGATGCATCGGAAGTATACGAATGGGAATTAGCCGACTCGGAACAAAAAAAGCTCCTACAAGGAAGGATAGGGTATGCCATCATGGTTGGAATTAAGGCATGATGGAAGATTTAAATAGTAATGGCATTTCAACAACAAAATGCTAGCCCCACGCGTGTTTGAGACTTGCGTGAGTGCTTGAAGCATAGCTCTTAACGTGTTGTCTCCTTAATCAGATTAATGGTTTTGACCTCTCCCATACCTTCTAAGTTTTTGTGCATCGACCAAATTGCTGTTTACCTTAGCAAGTGGTTTTCAGTTCGCGAATCGCGGCCATCCTATGTCCTGTGCGATGCTCGCACGATAACACGAGAAAAAAGTTTAAAATCCAAGGTTATGGAATAGTTGTGCGTCGGGGGAAATACGTCGTGGCTTACCATTGCTTAAAAAAGCTTTTTGAGCCAGGGAGGATAGGCCCGCTAGAGCTTAGAAACAGAATAGTGATGCCAGCGGTGTGCGAGAACTTTGCTACCGATGATGGCTTCATAACTGAAAGGGCCATCGAGTATTATAGGCGGCGTTCTCAGGGCGGCGTTGGTATGATAATTTATGGAGCATCCGTCATCTACCACCCCCAGGCTAGAGCCGTCATAAATTCTGCCATAAGCGATGACAAGTACATACCTGGCTTAGCTAAACTTGCAGAAGCAATAAAATCAGGCGGTGCGAAGGCTTGCATCCAAATAATGCATGCGGGGAGACAAACAAAATCATCGATAGCCAAGGCCCATCCGGTCTGTCCATCACCAGTCCCCTTTATAAGGGGCTCCTTGCTCTATCCAGAGGTTCCAAGAGAGCTTACAAAAGATGAGATCCACGATATCATAAAGGCGTTCGGGGCTGCGGCCAGGAGAGCAAGGGAAGCTGGTTGGGATGCCGTTGAGCTACATGCTGCGCATGGCTACTTACTTCATTCGTTCCTAAACCCGTACGTAAACATGAGGAAAGACGAGTATGGAGGCCTTGAAGGCGGCTTACGGTTCATGGAAGAATTAATAGGGGGAGTGAGGGACAACATAGGCAAGGACATGGCACTGCTCGTCAGAATCAACGGCGAGGACTATGTAGCTGAAGGTGGTATAACGCTAGTGGAATCACACATAATCGCGAAGGCCCTTGAAAAATTCGGCGTTGATGCAATAAACATATCGGGTAGGACGAGGGATACAAATCATCCCCTAGGCGACGCGTCAATGGCATCGCCTCCGGGGACATGGGTCTATGCCGCTGAGGCGATAAAGAAGGCAGTCAACATCCCGGTCATAATAGTTCACAGAATTTACGACCCGTTCTACGCAGAGCAAATCCTAGCCGAGGGCAAGGCAGACTTCGTTGCTGTGGCAAGGCAAACACTAGCAGATCCAGAATGGCCCCTCAAAGCCAGAGAGGGAAGGTTTGAAGACATCAGACCTTGCATATACTGTAACGAAGGCTGTTACGACACCCTCTGGACCCTGAAGCCAATAACGTGTACGGTCAATCCGATGCTCGGCAGAGAATATGAAATTAAGGTCGCTCCAGCTGATAAGCCCAAGAACGTGGTAGTTGTAGGCGGAGGGCCTGCTGGTCTAAGCGCCGCTGAGACACTTGCCAGGAGAGGGCACAAGGTAACGCTGTTCGAGAAGTCCTATAAGCTTGGAGGAATGCTCATATATTCCATAGGCTCTCCATTTAGGCAAGAAATAGCGAGGCTCATAAAATACTACGAGGTCCAACTCTATAAGCTAGGGGTCGACGTAAAGCTCGGGAAAGAGTTCACGCCAGAAATGGTTGATGTGTATAGGCCAGATGCTGTGGTCATTGCGACGGGCGCTGAACCCATAGTGCCCAAGCTCGAGGGCATAAATGCTGGTTATGACACCCCCAAAGTAGTCAACGCCGTAGACGTCTTAGCTGGGCGGGTCAAGGTTGGAGATAAAGTGTTGATATGGACTTGTAGCTTCTACTGTCCATATGTTTGTGGCACTCTGAAGAGGGCACGAGCGGCTTGCGGTGCTGGATATGCTGCCGTCTACGCTACGGAGAAACTGGCATCGGAAGGCAAACTTGTTTACTTAGTGTCTGAGAGAAGCGAAATAACTCCCGGTATAGGCTTCACGACAAGGGTACCATTATTCAATAGGCTATTCTTCATGGGCGTCAAAATGGCTAAGAACGTAAGGGTTAAGGGGATAACCGACGGTGGTGTAATAGTTAGCGGAGCTGGGGTGGACACAAAGATAGCGGTCGACACCTTCGTGTATAGCGTGGGCTTCAAACCTAGCAGAAGTCTTGTAGATGCCTTAAGAAACAAGGTTCCAGAGCTCTACGTCATAGGTGACGCAGCTTTACCGTCTAACGCGGTCAATGCGATTCACGACGGCTTCGAGGTTGCTTTAAAGATTTAGGGCACGTCATTCTTTACCTTTTAAAAGTGGTCTTTAAAGCCAAAGAAGACTTACCACGAAAATGGTGTCGCTAGGGCCGACTCTTTAATTCATGTAAAAAGAGGACGAAGATGGCGTAGCCCTTCTTTACAAGACGCTCGCCGACGTGGCAAACCTAAAGGCGTATGACTTCAAGAAGTTTTTCGACATTGCTAATTCTTTCTAGGTCCATGATTGCTTCGACAAGCTTTTTGCATGTGCCTACTTCCATCTTTAAAGTTGCCAACTTCATGAACTTGTCAACAATTTCATGTGTGCTGAGTGGGTTTTCGGGATTTCCCTTAGCCACTTCTACAAGTTTTTCGTAAGTTCCGCCGCTTTTAGTCCGGATCCTCACCTTTGCACCTAGCTTACGTGGATAGAGGGCATTAACTTCCTCATCGACGTAGACTTTAACCTTCTTGGAGAGCCTCCTTACGTCAGGGCCTCTAATCCTGTCTTCAGTGAATTGTCTTAAGCTGACCGAGCCGTCTAATAGTGCCACCGCAATGCAATAGGGCAAACTGAACTTAGCCTCGGCAGGGCTTTTGGGCTCATAGTTCTTGCCTACTATTTCAACTGCATCCCTATACGTTCCTACTTCGATCTCCACGACATCCTCTGCTGAAAGTCCAAGCTCATCTTTTAGGGCCAAAACAGCATCGATGGCTGCATGCGTATGCCCGCACGAGGAGTGTCTCTTAAACCCGTTCCTAGTTATTTCGTAGGTCAAGCCCAGCTTTCTGAACCCTTTTTCGTAATCCCTCTCGGCAGAGGTAGCCTTGAAGAACCCTTTTTCACCCTCAAGTATTGTTTTAGGCCCTACGAACCCCTTCTCTGCTAGCAAAGCCGCCAAAACACCATCTCGAGCAGCCCTCCCTGGGTTTAAAGCTTTGCTCGAAGTGCCGAAAACCTCTATCAGCCCAGCCGCATGGCTTCCAGCAATGCCAAAAGCATTTACGATCTTATCGCGGTCTAAGCCTAGTACTTTGCATGCAGCTGCCGCCGCGCCAAAGGTGCCGCATGTCCCCGTTGTGTGCCAAAACCTGTAATGCGAAGGATTGACCGCTTTGCCAATGGCTATTTCAACCTCATAACCTGCTATGACCGACTCCAAAAGGGTCTTGCCTGAAGCCCCTAGCTTTTCAGATAGGGCCAATGCGGCTGGAATGACTGGAACGCCTGGATGTATTATTGCCTCTCTGTGTATGTCATCGAGCTCGATGAGGTGGCTTATGGCGCCATTGACATAAGCTGCCTCGTGGGAAGGCACTTTGACCCCAAAACCCACTATGGTGGCCTCTCCAGGTTTTAGGCAGCCGAAAACTTCTACTAATGATAAGGCCTCTTTTTCGACTGCCCCAGCTATTGCGGCACCAAACCAGTCCAAAAGACATAGCTTGGCATGTTCGACGACATTAGCTGGTATATTCCTCAGGTCTAAGTTTTTAACGAATTCTGCTAAGACTTCCGCGTAAGTTTTCGTGGGAATCTCAAACCACCAAAAGCTCTTTAACTAATTATGCTTTTAAAGCTTCTTTGTTTTGTGTTTCAGCGTAGCCTTTAGTAGCTATGTAGTGATGATTGCCGAGCCCGTCTACGCTTTGACAAAAGATTCTAGGAGCTGAGCCCTAAAGAGTGGGGAAGAGCAAGAATAATAAAAAGCTTCGAGCTTTCTTTATCTACACAAGACCCTCCAGGTGTTGTAGTCTAAGAACCGAGTCCCAACACTCACACCGTAGAACTCTTTGAAGTAGTCAGCAGCTCTTCTCCTTTTCTTATTGTCCATATCGTAGACCTCGTCCAAATTCTCGCTTGTTGCCCTCTTTAATTCGAAGTTCTCTAGTAGCTGGTGGAACAACTCTTCGCCCGGCTTAGTCATCAGTAATACCATGTTCCATCCTTTGTCGGCTCCTACAGAACCGACGTTTATGTCGGCCGACCTCGATACAAATTCGGGGCACTGTAAACATGAAGGTCTAGTGAGACTTTCAAACTCTGAAAGGGGCAATTCGTGGGACTTTCCATCTTTATCGTAGAAAATGAGCCTCCTCTTTATGTCCATTTTGACCAAAGCGCTAACATCTATCCCAACTCTTGGAAGTAACGTCTCAACCATGGAGGAATAGTCGATATTATGGCTACAGAATAACCCCACCCTATATGTGACCTTTCTAGACACTCCTACGTCAAACTCTGCGAGCCTCTCAATGGCCCTAATCTGGCATGGGAGTCCTACGACCATTATTTTCTTTACGCCATCGAACCTCCCAAGTTCTAAGAGCGATGGTATGTAGAAGTACTTTGACTTAGAGCACTGCAGAACTTCCTCCGGTCTAAATGCTAGAATGGGCTTGGGGAGCCACCTGTCCTCCGTACCAGCAAGAACCACTGCGTCTACCAGTCCCCCTTCTAAGACCTTCATCGCTAAAGTCGTGACAACGCCACCATCTTGGGATTTAGAGAGCACTTCCGCGTTTTTGCTTCTGGCTTGATATGCTTCCAGCACTTTGAGGTCCTCGTAATAAAGGTCTTTTCGAGTCCAAAGAATTGCCTGCGGACACACTATTAGACATCGCGAACAGTTCGCACAAAGCTCAGAGTCGTAATAGATTTGACTTGGCTGTCGTGGATTAAAACGTACGGCCCCCCAATAGCAAGCAGTGATACACGCGCCACATAGGGAACATATTTTTGTCTCAAGAAGTTGTTGCACGCTCGTGATAGGGAGTTTTGGTTGCCACCCCATTATGGGCACGCCCCTTTTTAGCCCTTAACCTATAGGAAGTTATGATCTATCCACTTAACCTTTACTGTTCCCATACCATCTAGTGCTAATAAACTCTGATGCATTTATCTCTTAGGGAAGAAAGCGCTTGAGACCCGGGAAATGGCACAACGCCGTAGATTACGTAGGATCACCAAGTTAAGTAGAAGCGTGATCACAAAGGTCACGAAGGGGCATGGGACCTTGCGAATCCCACGTCATGGAACGGATGAGGGGACAACCCGCTTGCTAAGCTCGTCAAGTTAAAATGCATGCCTTTGGCTCTAGCGATCATGTTAGCTCAAAGAGTGACACTCATCAACCTCCAACTCCAATACTCCTGCTGTCAAGGTTAAGACTACGAAGCCCTCAAAGCTCAATAACTTTAAAGGTAACTCTGGTTTTTTCCTTACCTAGCCGTTTACTTCGCTAGGGGTCAGGAAACCTTATAGTTGTGCGATATGGTCAGCCGTGGGCTTTTCGCTTAGGCTAGAGGAAGGAAATAGGCTCAAGTCGCACAGCGACTCCCAGTAACACTTAAATAATCATATCCCCGGATTTCTTACTGCCCTCACCATACTTGACCCCTCGGATTACTGGAGGTAAATAGACCATGCCCATGACATTGGCTGAGAAAGTATTAGCAAGAGCATCGGGGAATAAGGAGGTAGCCGCTGGCGACTATGTCACGGCCAAAATAGATGTGGCAATGGCTCACGAAGGGGCAGCCTGGGTCATCGACGAATTAATGAAAGCTGGAATTGATAGGGTCTGGGATCCAGAGAGGATAGTAATACTCTTCGACCACTGGGCCCCTGCCCCAACGGAGCTTACGGCCACGATGCACAAGAAGATTAGGGAGTTCGTTAAAAGACATAAAATAAAGCACTTCTATGACATAAAGGCTGGCATATGTCATCAAATAATGCCTGAAATGGGGCATGTAAGGCCCGGCGAACTGATAGTAGGCACGGACTCGCACACCACGACTTATGGGGCGTTTGGAGCTGGAGGTACTGGCATAGGCACGACTGACATGGCCGTCGTCTTCGCGACCGGTGAGCTATGGTTCAGGGTTCCCGAGAGCATAAAGTTCCGGATTAGAGGCGCCCTCCCAAAATACGTCACGTCAAAAGATGTGATACTCAAAATAGCTGGCGAGTACGGAACCGAAGTCGCTCAGTACAAATCGGTAGAATTCGAAGGTCCAACGATAAGCAATATGAGCATCGCGTCGAGGATGACCATATCTAACATGGCCATGGAGATAGGAGCTAAGTTCGCCTTGATACCGCCTGACGACAAAACGATAGAGTACGTAAAGTCTAGGACCACGAAACCGTTTACACCTCTGTACCCAGACCCTGATGCCGTCTACGAAAAAGTCTATGAGCTTGACGTAAGTGACCTGGAGCCACAGGTGGCATTCCCTCACAGCGTCGACAACGTCAAGCCAATAAGCGAGGCGGAAGGAATAAAGATAGACCAGGCCTTCATAGGCTCCTGCACGAACGGCAGGCTCGAAGACTTAGCTGCCGCCGCTGAAATCTTAAAGGATAGAAAGGTGCATCCCGACGTCAGGCTGATAGTAATACCAGCTTCCAGAGAAGTTTACTTAGAGGCATTAAGAGCAGGGATAATAGAAATAATGTTAAAGGCAGGAGCTGTTGTGTGCAATCCAACGTGTGGACCATGCATGGGCACGCACCTAGGTCTGCTAGCTGAGGGAGAGAGGTGTATAAGCACCTCAAACAGAAACTTCAAGGGCAGAATGGGTAGCCCTAAGTCAGAGATATACCTGGCCTCGCCATACGTGGTGGCCGCATCAGCCGTAAAGGGCGAAATAACTGATCCGAGAAAACTCATGGAGGGTTGAAAATGATGAGCATAAAGGTTAGAGGCAGTGTCTGGAAGCTGGGGGATAACATAGATACGGACGTCATAACGCCAGGCAAGTACTTGAGCTTACCCATGGATCAGCTTAAGCTCCACGTATTAGAACCCATAAACCCTGGCTTTGCGAAGATGGTAAAGCCAGGCGACGTAATAGTTGGTGGGAGGAACTTTGGTTGCGGCTCAAGCAGAGAGCAAGCCCCACGAGCGCTTAAGGAGCTTGGCATAGCGGCTATAATAGCTGAGAGCTTTGCGAGGATATTCTTCAGAAATGCTATAAACATAGGGTTGCCAGTTTTGATATGCGAGGGCGTATCACGAGCCTTCGATGAGGGCGACATCCTAGAAGCCGACCTCTCCACTGGAGAGGTAAAGAACGTTTCCAAAGGAATAACGCTTAGAGCTAAGCCTTTGCCCCCAATCATGCTCGAAATACTGTCTGCCGGAGGAGCGATAGAGCTACTCAAGAAGAAGTTCGGAAAATGACCGCCTCCGTTATTTTTTACGACCATCATTTTTACAACCGTGAACCACGTCCTCCTCAAGGCAAAGGGCAGACGACCTCGGTGTCGAAAGCATAAGCCTGTAGCACGCGCATCTATTTGTAGTTACCGCATGGTTTAATGCGTCTAATGTGAAGCACGGGCAATACCATCACTATGCATCCGAAAGAATTATTGCGAGACTTCTCTACCGTGATGTTACTTTGAACCTAGAGAGCAAGTTTATATAGGCCCACCCTCGAAAGCCTTCAGGTGACGACAGTAGATGTCCGTTGAAGATCTCCCCCGGCTTTTCCAACTAAGCATGGACAAACGCTTCTTGATAGGCAATTTGGGGGCGGAATACGAGAGGGAAATAGAGGAAAAGGGCATTAAAGATTTTGATAAGGTTCTTATTAGAATAGAAAAGCTAGATTCGTCAAAGGCCGTCGAGATACCAGCGTACTTCCACTGGATTTTCCCGATGTCCGGTAAGAAACCTCAGTTCATAGTCACGCACGAGGGGTATTCTTTGTTATTGAAGGAAGGATTTAGAGACATGGAGCCCATAAAGCTAACAATACTTAAAGTTTTGAGGTGAGAGCCTTCATTATTCATTCTACTATGTACAAGTATAGCCGATGAACTTGACCGAACATGTCCACGACACCCTCAGTTTTAACGGCCCTCCATCCTGGAACCTCGAATTGGTGTGATACAACCCTTGTCCCTTTCTTAAGCTCTTTCTCTAACTTAGGCTTGAGCTGGGCATTGAGCTCAGTGGTCAGGTAAAGGTAGACTACCGTTGCATCGCTTATGTCTTCTTGAAAGATATCTCCATGGACTATCTTGATTAACCTCTCCAGCCCCTCCCTAGCTACCCTCTTTTGGGCCTCATCCACCAACTCTTTTTTTATCTCAATGCCCACACACTTCACTTTCCTCTCTTTAGCGGCTTTTATCAATACCCTGCCGTCGCCGCAACCTAAGTCGTAGAGCACGTCATTCTCCTTGACATCGGCCAACTCCAACATTTTTTCAATGACTTCGTCGGGCGTGGGGAAGAAGACCGTCGACCTCGGAATCACGGCTTACCACCTTTGTATAGCCAATAAGCATAAGCGATCCGCACTTTAAGCTTAGCGTGCGATCAAATTCCACAAACTATACAGAGAGTGAAGAGAGACAAGGGCATCTTGAAACCCAGGCGAGGGACGGGAAAGGCTCGTAGAGCCCATCCCTCGCGATGTTGGAAACGAGAAAAATTTCCAGAAACAGGCCCAGGAGCCTTCAACAGTCCTCAAAGCTGAACCTAAAAATGTCTGTGCAATGAGAGCCAATTTCCAAGCACATAGCTACGATTCAAAGAGCCATCGCCTGATCTGCACCTCCTGCACCTCGGACTTAGGCTAGTACTGCATCAAAATTCTTGGAATAGAGGCGGAAGACCTTAGAAATCAGAGATCGTAAGAGATGAAGAACGACATGAGCACAAAATTAACGATTCCTACGCGCTAAGTTTAGTCCGACGTCAGTCGGATTAAAAAATAATAAGCTGTAAACTGTAAACAGTCAAAACCGCGCAATGCATAGTAAAACACACTATGTTATATAGGGCGCTAAGTTATTAATTAGATGGAGTTTCTAGGCGCTCTTCATCCATCCTTTAACCTTTCTGAGCGAGCAACAGTTCATCGATTAACAAAGTCCTACGACTATAGACGAGTTTACGACGGGACTCATAGAGGTCCTTCCACAAATATTCCATTATATCTTCGAACTTCACCTCATCCTTTGAACTTTCTTCCTTTTCATCGCTTGAGACCAAATCGTCCCACCAGTCTCCAAGATACTCAAACGGGTCCTTTAAAACTTTATAGAGCCATGAAGTCTAAAGTTCCATCAGATTCTGATGAGAAGGGGGTACGCATGATGAGCAAGTTAAAGCTCCGAGGCCCTTCCCGGCATCCACAATAGCTGAGCCTTACTAAGAAGAGCACTGAAGCTTTACGAGTCTGCCAACCCCGACGAAGTGACTTCCTTTTTTTTGTTCGTCATAAGCAAGGTCTAAAGAGACGCCTTTATTCTTCGTCAAGAGTGCTTGGGCTCCTGCTAATGAGGGCATGAGCCTATACACGATCTAATCGCTGTAGCAACAGCCTTATCCAATATTAACGGTTTGGTGGTCGCGTACGCGGACCCTCTGCGCAGTTTACGATCCTTTGACTCTTTATGCTCTCTACAACTATGTTAGATGCTGACCAGTAACCCTTGCAACTACGCTCTGATTCTTACTTCGCGTAAACCGGACAAAACGAGGACGTGTGTTGATGCTTGTTGCCTCTTGTTTAGAATCTCTCGGCTTAACTACAGGCCGTGTATAAAATGAAGGCGAAGAAAGCCTATGTTGTTAAGTGATCAAAGAGGTTGACAGATGGCATCGACGTTGTTTCCTCCACAAAATAGAGTTCTCCTCATAGGCTT
>Ga0209183_1000236_pt1 | contig 25685 bp, 28 predicted proteins | sample LHCtaG_2_FD_184120 | JGI IMG/M metagenome (GOLD analysis project Ga0209183, IMG submission 184120) | Hot spring microbial communities from Little Hot Creek, USA to study Microbial Dark Matter (Phase II) - LHC4sed_replicate (SPAdes)... | ecosystem: Environmental > Aquatic > Thermal springs > Hot... | reverse complement strand
GGGAGGAGGGAGGGGGATATTGTCGTGAGGAGGGATGGCTCAGAGGAGAGGGTTAGGGGGCCGGTCCTAGACGAGCTCTGGAGGCTATTCATGGAGCATGGCTGAGCCCCCGGCATCAATAATAAATTTCGGCATGTCGTTTTCGCGGAGGGAAATCTGTGGCGGAGATTTTAGGGCGCATCGGCCTCTCCTTCGATGATGTTTTACTTATTCCGAGAAGATCTTCCATAAGGTCTAGAAAGGAGGTTGATACGCGGAGCAGGTTCACGAGGAGGATCTGGCTGAATATACCGATCGTCTCGGCCGCTATGGATACTGTGACGGAGTCTAAGATGGCTATAACCATGGCTAGGGAGGGTGGAATAGGCGTCATACACAGGTTCATGCCGCCCCAGAAGCAGGCTGAGGAGGTCTCGAAGGTCAAGCGCGCTGAGAACATCGTGATAGAGAAGCCCGCGACGATAAGGCCTGAAGCCACGATCAAGGATGCAAAGGATCTCATGAGCTTCTTGGGGATAAGCGGCCTCCTCGTGGTCGATGATCATGGCAAGCTGCTCGGGATTATTACTAGGAGAGATGTCCTCTTCGAGGATGATAGGAGGCTTGTCAAGGATTGCATGACTCCGAGGAGTGAGATGATAGTCGCGAGGGAGGGCGTCTCGCTCGAGGAGGCTAGGGAGATATTCAGGAGCCATAAGATAGAGAAGCTGCCGATAGTGGACGGTGAGGGGAGGCTTAAGGGTCTAATAACGAGCGTCGATCTTGTTAAGCGCGAGGCCTATCCGAATGCCTCTAGGGACTTGAAGGGGAGGCTTCTAGTCGCCGCCGCCGTGGGCGTCAAGGAGAGGGAGCTTGAGAGGGCTCAGCTCTTGGTGGAGGCGGGCGTGGACGCGCTCGTCGTCGACGTAGCCCATGGCCATAGCGAGATGTGTATAGAGATGGTGAAGAGGCTTCGGATAATCTATGGTGACGATGTGGAGATTGTTGCAGGGAATGTGGCGACGCGGGAGGGCGTGGAGGATCTAGCATCAGCTGGGGCGAGCGCTGTCAAGGTTGGGATAGGCCCTGGATCCGTCTGCACGACTAGGGTTGTTGCCGGCGTCGGCGTCCCGCAGCTCACGGCGATAATGGAGTGCGCGGAGGCCGCTGAGCAGATGGATGTGCCGATAATCGCTGATGGTGGGATAAGGGAGAGCGGTGACGTCGTGAAGGCCCTTGCCGCCGGAGCATCAACCGTGATGGTAGGGAGGCTTCTAGCGGGCACGGATGAGAGCCCGGGAACAATCGTGATGAAGAATGGGAGGAGGTATAAGATATACAGGGGCATGGCCTCGATGTATGCCATGCTCGGGAGGGAGTTCATGATGAGAGATGATGCGGAGGCCCTGCTAGACGCCTCGGAATACTCATACTATGCTGAGGGCGTTGAGGCCTATGTCCCATATGTCGGCTCGGCCTCGGACGTTGTAAGGAGGCTCGTGGCAGGCCTGAGGTCTGGCATGAGCTATCTTGGCGCCAGAAATCTTGATGAACTGAGGAAGAACGCCATCTTCATCAGGATCAGCCCGGCCAGCGTTAGGGAGAGCTATCCCCATGATGTGGAAGTGATCTAGGGATGCCGGGGATAGTGATAGTAGGACTCCAGTGGGGAGATGAGGGCAAGGGCAAGATATCATATCTGCTATCCAGGGATGCCGATTGTGTTGTTAGGTTTCAGGGAGGCGCGAACGCCGGCCACACCGTCGTTATTGAGGGGAGAAAGCTGAAGTTCAATATCCTTCCAGCAGGCTCGGCGGCTGGGGCGAGGCCATGTATAGCATCAGGAACAGTCGTTGATCTCGATGAGGTCTTCGAGGAGCTTGAGATGCTGAGGTCTATGGGTCTCGAGGCGAGGCTCATGATAAGTAGATCCGCTAGCGTCGTCCTCCCGATACATAAGAAGCTCGACTCAAGGATCGAGGAGGCTAGAGGTGGGAGCGCTGTTGGGACGACTAGGAGGGGTATAGGGCCGACATACTCGGATAAGGCGCTGAGGACGGGGCTTAGGATCGAGGACCTACTTAACCCCGATGATCTTAGGGAGAGACTCGAGATCCTGAAGAGGCTTCATGGAGAGGAGCCGGACGACTTCGAGAACCTCAGGAGGATCGGCGAGAAGATAGCGCCCTATGTTGGGGATGTTGAGCTATATGTGAATGATGTCTTGGATGAGGGTGGGAAGGTTGTCTTCGAGGGAGCTCAGGGAACGCTGCTAGACATAGATCATGGCACCTATCCATACGTTACCTCCTCGAATACAATAGCTGGTGCGGCGTGCACGGGCTGCGGCGTCGGCCCCACGAGGATAAGCGCGGTGGTCGGCGTCGCGAAGGCCTATACAACTAGGGTTGGCGCCGGCGTCTTCCCAACCGAGGTTGGGGGCGAGCTGGGCGAGAGGCTCCGAGAGGTCGGCCAGGAATATGGCACAACGACCGGCAGACCTAGAAGGGTTGGATGGCTCGACATCCCGCTTCTCAGATACGCGATAAGAGTAAGCAATGTGGACTGGATAGCCTTGACAAAGCTCGATGTTCTAAGTGGCTTAGATAAGATCAGGATATGCGTCGAGTATGAGTATGATGGTAGGGCTTTGGAGATCGCCCCGCCTGCTGTGAGGCTTCTCAGCAAAGTTAAGCCCGTCTATGAGGAGGTTAAGGGCTGGGGGAAAATCTCCGAGGATGAGTGGAGGAGGATCGCTAAGAGAGGTTGGGAGGCCCTGCCCGATGAGGCCAAAGCATACGTGGAGCTCCTTGAGGATCTACTGAGCAAGCCGATCAAGCTGATATCTATTGGGGCTGATGCTGGAATGGAGGTTGAGAAGTAGATGGATCCCTTAGAGGCAATAACACCGATAGATGGTAGGTATCGGGAAAAGCTTGAGCACCTATCAAGATACTTCTCAGAATACGCGCTGATAAGGGAGAGGGCTAGGGTCGAGCTAGAATACTTGGCGAAGCTCGTCGAGGAGGTTGAGTCCGAGAAGATAATCGGCCTGCCGCTGAAATGGAAGGAGGTTCTAAGGGTCATAGGAGAGGAGATCTCCATAGAGGATGCTAGGAGGGTTAAGGAACTTGAGAGGACGCTCGGCCACGATGTCGCAGCCCTCATCAGCTTTCTCAGGGAGAAGCTTCATGATTACGGTCTCGGGATCCTCGCGCCACACATCCATATCGGATTAACCTCCGAAGACGTGAATAATCTCGCGCTCTCTAGGCTGCTTCACAAGTTTAATCAGGAGGCATTAGTCCCGGAGCTTGTGAGCCTTATAGAGGCCTTATCATCGCTCGCCCTAGAGCATGTTGACACGGTGATGCTCGGAAGGACACATGGCGTCCCAGCGGTTCCAACAACCTTCGGCAAGTTCCTAGCGAACTATGCTTATAGGGTGGCGAGGATTGCCGAGGAGCTATACTCCTTCAAGTTCCCCGGAAAGCTGGGTGGGGCTGTTGGAGACTTCTCAGCCCTAAAGGTAACCTATCCAAACGTGGACTGGATCGAGTTCGCGAGATCATTTATCGAGTGGATGGGCTTGGAGTATTTCCCAGCAGCTACACAGATCCTGCCGCATGACCGGATCTCAGATTACCTGCTGAAGGTCTCTATCCTAGACTCCATACTCTCGAACCTCTGCAGGGATCTATGGATGCTCTCATCGCTTGGCCTCCTAGTATTCGGGATAAGGGAGAAGGAGATACACTCTTCAACAATGCCTCATAAGTCCAACCCGATACTCCTCGAGAATGCTGAGGGAGCCTTCGACCTGGCATCAGAGAGCCTAGCATACATGGCGAGGAGGCTTATCTCGAGCAGGCTCCAGAGGGATCTATCCGACTCGATAATCAAGAGATTCTATGGAATGCCGCTCTCATTGACAATACTCGGCATAAGGAACTTGAAGGGAGCTTTAGAGAGGATGATCGTTAGGAAAGAGGATATGCTCCTAGAGGTCGAGGGGCATCCGGAGGTCTTGGCAGAGGCCTATCAGGTCTACTTGAGGAAGCTCGGAGTAGAGGATGCTTATGAGCTTATCCAACGGGCGGTTAGGGATGGATGGGACAAGGTTGTCGAGATACTGAGAACCCACCTGCCGGAGAACGAGTATAGCAGGCTGGCAGATCTAAGGCCGTCAAGCTACATCGGTGAGGCGGAGAGGATCGCGATCCAGCTCCTCGATGAGGTCAATAGGATCTACAAGAAGATCACGGATGCTCAATCCTAACCCCATCAACCCCAAGCCTGACCCTAAACACCTCAAACCTCCTCGAGACCACTGGGATTATTTTATCCAGCTTATCCGGGTCCGCCACAGCTATCACGCAGCCGCCTCCGCCAGCGCCAGTCAGCTTGGCGCCATAAGCTCCCGCTTCCAAGCATACGGCGATAGCTTCCTCTATCTCCGACGACGACACCCCAACCATCCTCAAGAGCTCCTGGTTCCTATTCATTAGCCTCCCGAGCTTTTCTAGGTCTCTGCTCCTCAGATAATCCAGTCCCTCCATAATCATCCTCCCAGCCTCATCAAGAAGCTGCTTGAATAGCTCGGGCTTCTTCTCGCTGAACTCCCTCACCCTCAGCACCAAGTCCCCGGTCCTCCTCTGCCTGCCGGTGTTCACGACTAGAATCTCCTCGAGCTCGATGTCGAGCCTCCTATATCCATCCGACCGCGTGTAGAGCCCGGCTCCACCGAATGTGGCGATCGAGGTGTCTATCCCGGATGGCATGTAGTGAACTATTTTCTCCCCCTCATATGATGCCTCGAGTATCAGGCTGTGGTCGAGCCTTCCCGTCAGCAGATGGAGTGTTGCTGCCGAGGATGATGCGGCGACCGCGGCCGATGAGCCGAGCCCAACGCTCTGAGGTATCTTGGACCTGATCCCTATCACGAGGCCCGTGCTCGCTTCCAGCCTGCTTAGAATGTGCTCGGCAGCCCTCACCGCCGGATTGCCGCGGGATCCATCTCTCAGCCTAACACCACCCGATCCCGCAAGCTCAACGATCGCTGTTGCCCTGAGATCTATTGAGGCCACGATCGCCGGAGACCCATGAACAACGAAGTGCTCGCCGAATAGTATTACTTTCCCCGGGGCCGATGCAGCCCTCATTCCTCCCCATGCTCCCTCCTACTCCTGATTATCATCGGGATGACGATCTCATCTATGTACTCTATGAACTCTGACTCCGGCATCCTCGTGAATGATGTGACGACACAGTTCCTCGTCAGCCCCATAACTCTATTGGTCCCGGCAACAGTGAATACTATGTACCATATCTTTCCATGTCTCAGGTACTCCTCGTAGAGCGCCGTGTTCTTCAGCGAGTCGCCATAAAGGGCGAGCTTATCAACATCAACGAAGTCGAGGTCGTCGAAGTATATCACTTTCGTTCCTTCCGGGTTTCTCTCATGGAACTCCCTCATGACCGATGGCGTGATCCTAGCCTCTGTGATCGCCTTATAGGATAGGAAGAGGTGGTGGGAGAGGAGTGAGGCAACAGTATTCGCGAAATGCTTCTCCTGAACAACCGTGAGAAGCGTGAGATCCTCTGCTCTCCTGAAGATTATCCTCGCCTCGACGGTCTTGAGGACTGGCACAAGCCTCCCCCTCTGATTGACTGTTATCAGCTTATCCCTGCTGAACACGCCCTCAAGCCTATCATTCTTCAGGTCTAGGTCTCTTACCTCTGTTATGAGCTCAAATTGCTGACCATCCGCCTCTCTCTCCTCGATAAGCTTATAGCCCATCAGCTTGTCAGCCATCTCTTCGAGCGTTGTCTCAGCCCTTATCTCGAAGATCTTTGCGGCTAGAGGCATCTAGTGGTGGGGATGCCGCCGAGCTCATAAAGATAGCTTGCGGCCGAGTCGGGGTAGGGCCCGCTCATATACCAGTATTGTGAGGATTGTCGCGGTGGCTGAGGCGGCGACTAGTTGGAGCGTTTCATTCAAGCTTGCGAGCGCCCATGGTCTTAGGAGCATCGATATTGCGAGCGCAATCATCAAGTAGCCCGAGAAGAGCTTTATCCTCCTCGACCATGCCTCCGAGATCCTCGTCCTACCCAAGGTGTATGCGAAGACGAGGACTATCCCGAGCATCGGCATGACATATATCATGTTGTAGAGCGCGAGGTAGATGTAATACTCCACTTGGCCTATGCCGAGTGATGAGAGGAGGCTCGTGTAGTATAGTGGGAAGCCCGGGGTGCAGGCGAGCTCGTAGATATTGACTGTGAACGCGAGCGCGGCCGAGCCAGCCGCGAGAGCCCCCAGAGAGCTTACGCGTAGAAGTCTTCTAGCGGATCTACCAACTTGGGCGAGACTTTTCTCGGATGCGCCTAGGGATGGGCCGAGTCCATGGGCGAAATAGTCCTTCACGTTCAAGGCTCCAGCAGCTGCCACCACTATCATCACTATGAGGAAGAATGGGCCAAGGCCGCTCAGTATCCTGAAGACGTTGAGTATCGCTGCCATGAAGAGGAAGTAGGCGATGCCTGAGATAAGGACGAATATCCCGCCGACCAAGAGGATGCGAACGCGATCCCTTGCATATATCAGGATGCTGAGGAGGAATGTTAGGATGTAGAAGGCGCAGGGATTAACACTATCCATCCCCGCGATTACGAGCGTGAGCCAGAGGAGGTCCTCGCCTGGGTTGCCGTCATCAAGCTGAGCCCCTATAGGGCCTAGCATAGATGCTAGGGATAACATGATGAGAGCCGCTGCGAAGAATCCCCAAGCGATCCGCGAAGCCTTCAACCTCGATGATGTTCTCAGCCTTGGGATCTAGAAAATTTTTCCATTCAATTAGAGGTCTTTCTCGGCGCGATAAGCATCCCTGCCACGGCCATAATAATCCTTCAGCCTAGATGTGAAGATGTATCCGAGTGATTTGTAGAGCCTTATCGCGGGCTCGTTATCAACCGACACCTCTAGGATTGCCTTCTCACATCCGAGCTTCTTGAACTCGTTCTCGAGGCTCTTCAGGAGGGCTGCGCCGACGCCCCTTCTCCGGAAATCCGGCCTAACATCGAGCGTGTAGACATGGCCCCTGATTTGGCCGCCGATCTTCTCAACTCTTCCTATCGCTGAGCCCACTATTTCGCCCTCCCCCGTAACAGCCTTTAAGGGGATAGAGCTTGGATCTATCAGGAGAAGTCTTAGAAACTGTTTCGAGTAGGCATCCCTGCCGAAGCAGATCCTCTCCAGCTCATACAGCCTCTCGAGATCCTCTAGGCTCGCCTGCTCAATCCTAATGCTCCTCGCTGGGCTCACGTAATTCATCAGCATACCTTATATGATTGCGTTTTGGAAATATTTTTGGTGCCGGAATTTTGGGGCCGCCGCCAATAGTGGTGAAGCTAGGGGGATCCTTGATAACCGATAAGAGCCGGAGGTTCTCGTTAAATGCCGAGGTGGTTAAGAGGCTTGGGAGGGAGCTTGCCGAGGCGGTCAAGGAGTCGGGCGTTGATCTGATAGTCGTTCATGGGGGCGGATCATATGCTCATCCAGTTGCTAAGGAATACTCGGTCTCAGAGGGCTTGAGGAGCAGGGGGGGCTTAAGGGGCTTCGTCGAGACATCGAGGGTAGTCCGGATACTCTGCCTCGATGTTCTCTCAAACCTCATTGAAGGCGGCTTGATGGCGATATCAATACCAGCATCATCAATATTCACGACGAGATCGGGCAGAATAAGCACCTGCAATCTCGAGCCAGTATTCTCGGCATTGAGACTTGGCCTCGTCCCAGTAACATCTGGCGACGTGGTTTTCGACCGGGATCTGGGGTTCACCGTCCTATCCGGGGATGAGATAAGCTCCTACCTGGCTGTCAGGCTCCGGGCGAAAAAGCTCATCTACACCATGAACGTGGATGGGATCTATGTTAGGGACTGGGTGACCGGGGGGGTCAAGGTTGCCGAGGAGTTCTCCCGGGGCATGAGCATAGCGCCAGTCGGAGGCGGAGTCGAGGATGTCACGGGCGGGATAGCGAGGAAGATAGAGGAGGGCTTCATGGCAGCCGAGGCCGGGGTAGAGGTGCTATTCATCAACGGGTTAGCCGAGAATAGGTTGAAGAATGCTATCTTGGGGCTGCCTGTTCCCGGGACGAGGCTTAAGCCTTAGCCTGCTGGACTCTTATCTGGAGGAATTCCTCGGGCTTAAGCTTCTCAGAGAGCTCGGGCATCAGCTCACCCCTCTCCATCAAGACCCTCCTAGCTAGATACCAGAAGGCGTATGGTAGGGCCAGCCTCCCCCTATTATTCACCGGGATCACGAGATCGACGTTCGAGATCATGTTATCCGTGCTACACATGGCTATAACGGGGATCCGGGCTATCTTCGCCTCCATCACCGCCTGATTATCATATCTCGGGTCGGAGACGAGGACGAGCCCCGGCTCCAGATACGTCTTGAGGCTCGGGTTGGTGAATGTGCCGGGCTCAAACTTCTCCACTATCGGTATGCAGCCCGTGTACTCGCAGAACTTCCGGACTGGGACGACGCCATAGACGTGGGTCGAGACGACGACCACCTCCTCGGGCCTATAATATGAGATGAACCTGGCCGCGATATTCAGTCTCTCGATAATCTTGTTCAGGTCTATGAGGTAGACTCCATCAGGCCTAAGCCTAAAGATGAACTTCTCCATGTGCTTGACCTTTATCTTTGAGCCTATGTAGAGGCCATTCTTAATGAAGAGCTCCTGAATATTTTCCATCGAATCTATGGCTCCCTCGCTCATGCCCGCTTCCAGCCCGATAATCAAATCCTTTAAAAAACATTACTGTAAGATGGCTTAGAGACGGACTTCCAGGCTCGTGAAGGAGTCTTCTTTGGGAGATCTTTGCTGGGGAGGGGGAGTGTCTCGGCTTCTAGATCCTTAGCTCCGCCATCTTGTCCATGCCTATGTTCTCGCCTATTCGCAGTAGCTCGTTGGCTTTCGCGATGCGCTCTCCGCCGACTACTCCGGCCTTCAGGAATTTCCCGCCCCAGGCTACGGAGAGCTGGGCTAGATGCCCCTCCGGCGGCTCTCCAGACCTGTGGGAGACGACAGGCACGATTCCATTCTCATGGGCTATCTTGACGGACTTCATGGCGGTTGTGAGAAGGCCCACCTGATTCGGCTTAATTATCACGGCTCTAACAGCCTTTAGCTCGGCCGCCCGGCTCAAGATACTCGGGTTGGTCACGATCAAGTCGTCGCCGCAGACTAGGGTCTTCCCGCCCACCTGCCTGCAAAGATCAGCAAACCCCTCAATATCATCTTCCTCAAGGGGGTCCTCGACGTAGAAGAGCTCATATTTGTCAACCCATTCAGCAACCCTGCTCATCTGAGCTTCCCGATCAAGCTCTATGCCCTCGGTTGGGTAGACGTATTTCCGCTTCTTCGGGTCCCATAGGCTGGATGCCGCAACATCTACGCCCACTCTAATCTTGAAGCCGAGCTCGTCGGATATCTCGTCCGCCGCCTGCTTAAGGAGCCGAAGGCCATCCTCGGTCTTTATCGGCGGGGCATATGCGCCCTCATCACCCCTACCGAGCGTGAATCCTCCCAAGTGCTTGTCGAGGAGCTTTCCAGCCCTCGCATGAACTAGGATATTGGCCCTAACAGCATCCCCCACATTCCTCGCCCCAATCGGGCTTACGAGCATCTCCTGCCAGTCCGGGGCCCCCCTGCCCGCGTGAGCACCTCCACCAATCACGTTTCCAAGCGGATACGGCAGCTTGAATGAATCAACGATCCGGAGATGCTCGTAGAGGGGTTTTCCAGCAGCATTCGCCGCGGCTATGGCCACCGCGAGCGAGACCGCGAAGGCCGTATTGCCGCCTAGCCTCCGGAAATCCTCGGTCCCATCGAACTTCTTCAAGGCCTCATCAAGCGCCTCGTGATTGGAGACGTCTATGCCCCTGAGCTTCGCCGTGAGCTCGTTGTTGACAATTCTAACAGCCTCATCAACGCCACCCTCGGGATAATACATCACCTCCTTCCCACCCTTGCTCTTCCCAGCTGGCGCCGCAGCCCTCCCAAAGGCGCCATCAACCCAGGCATCCACCTCAATCGTCTCCTCTCCACGACTATTGTAAACCTTCCTAGCCCTCAGCCTCTCAAGCTTCAGGCCCATTCTCCTCCACCTCCTCCTTCCCAGCCCGGGGATAGGGCTTGGAGCCATAGAGCGTATGAAGCTTAACTATCTCGTCAAAATACTCGTAGTGGCTTAGGAACATCCTCCTACAGCAGTATCTTTTTATGCCTAGATCATCCAAGACCTTGCCCGGGTGCTCACCCTCCTCAACCCTCCTAGCATACTCCTCCCACTTATCAGCGATCAACGCGCCACAGCTAAAACACCTAATCGGGAACATCATATCCCAAAACCCCGGGTCAAGAAGCTCTCTATCATTATTTTAATTTACCGTAGGATCTGAACATTTAAGACTAAGTCCCTTTGCGGCAAAAATGATGCACGTAGACGTAGCATTAGGCCCGCCCAAGGAGCCGGCTGAGAACCTTGTCGTCGTAGATATCTTCAGGTCAAGTACATCCATTGTTACAGCCCTAGAGAATGGAGCAAGAGAGATAATCCCCTGCCGCTCAATCAGTAAAGCTAGGATGCTTAAGAGTAGGCTGGGTGAGGGAACACTCCTCGTCGGTGAACGGAGAGGGATAACTCCCAAGAAATTCGACCTCAATATTTCCCCCAGCCTGCTTATCCGAGAGAATGTGGAGGGCAGGAGGATAGTGTATTGCTCAACCAATCTGATACGCGTCGTCTCCAAGTATATGAATGGTGCCAAGCATCTTATCATCGGCGGGCTGGTGAATGCCAGCGCCGTCGCGAAATATCTGAAAAAGCTCGGCCTCGACAACATCACCATAATCGCATGTGGATATGTCCCTGATAATCACGTGTCTTTAGAGGATGTTATAGGGGCAGGCGCAATAGTCTCAAGGCTCAGTGAGGTGGACTTCTCAGACACAGCGCTTCTCGCTAAGCTGGCCTATGAGAATAAGGATTGGAGGGAGCTTGTATTACAAAGCCGCACCGCGAAATATCTCCAAAGTATTGGATGGGGGATGGATCTGGAGTTGTGCCTAAGAGAGGATATATCGAATATCGTCCCAATTCTATCAGGCGGCGTCATTAAGGGGGTTAGGGTTGACGAATAGCTACCTGTAAGACTTCTGCTTGAATCTTCTAGCAGATCTCCTGTTCGGTTTCTTGGGCTCAGCCTGCCTCGGATCGCCGGCTAATAGCACCCTGTTATAGCTCTTTATCTCCTCGCGGGCCTTCTCATTATGTTCTGCTATTGCTCTTGCTAGAGCAAATGCAGCCGCGTCGGCAATGGCCATGATGCCGCCACCCTCAACCTTGATATCAAAGTCATGGCTCTTCCAGAACTTTTCATGGAAGTAGAGGGGCGCTAATATCTTCATCCGGGCGATCTCGTTCCCGAAGTGCTCGAGGGGCTGATTGTTTATCAGTATCCTGCCCGTGCCGGGCCTAATTATGAGCCTCGCGACAGCCGTCTTCCTCTTCCCAACAAATACCCCAAGACCCTTAGACATGGTTTAGCCTCCCCAATCCAGAGCGTAAATTCAAGACCATTTTTCTGAGCAAGGTTTGAATGATGGGAGTATAAAAGGATATGAAAAGTCGGGGTAAGAAAATTTTAATATCCCCCTTTTATCTCGGCTGTCTCGAATATTCTTTTAATGTTCCCTCTGCAGTCTCTAAGATAACGCATCTCCACCTTATCCTTGCCACATGGATTTTGTCTGACGAGTCTATGAGGTGGATGTTCTCTTTGATACTACTATCATCCCGGATCTCCAATATAGTGGGGTATCCTGAACCCCATTCTCTCCAGCCTATCCGCCCCTGCCTATCAAGCCCAACTCCAGAATTGTTTTCTACACTCCTTGCATATCACTTGGACTATCCGGCCATTTACTATGACCGCATAGTCCTTAGCCCTCTCCTCAAGCTCCCTCTTTGTCAAGACTATGGAATTCCTACATAGATCATAGACCGCCTCACGCTTCTCAATATGTAAAGCCTATTTGATCTTACCTCCTCCTATCAACCATCGTGATTATAAGGGGATTTAAAGTAGACTCCTGAGTCTGAGGCGTAAATTCCTCAGGGGGATGAGCCTCCATTTTCGGGATGGTCCTCAATGAATAAAGGGAGGACCCATGTCAGGGATATGTGGGGATGTTATTGCTTGGGGATCCTAGCTGGGATGTTTGTCCTCAAGAATCTTCGCAGGATAGATGGTTTCGCTAATGCTTACGCCCAGCAAATCAACGATGAGGGCGCTATGCGACGAGCTCAAGAGCCTGCTGGAGCGAGGTGGTACAAATGATTAGAGTCTATTATGTTGATGTGGCGGTTCCCGCTGACAAGAAGAAGAGGAAGAATAAGACGCATGCGGTCTTCGATGAGAGCAGGGTGTTCAGGATCAAGAAACTGATCGAGCTGGAGGATGCCGCTGAGATATTCATTGACGCATTGTTCCCACAGGTTTACGATGAGGTCTTGGAGCTGTTGAGAAGAGGAGTCAGGGTGTATCTACTGAAGGACACCACCAAGCTGAGGAAGCTGAGGGTGGAAAACAATATGAGGAAGAGTGATGAGAATAATGCAATGCTACTTGCGCGAATCCCGAAAGAGAAATTTAGACCACTAGCGATTAAGGAGTTAGAACTTAAAATACAGATGAAACCATTAATAAACAAATATGAGCAGATTATGAAATGGAAAAAGATTTTGAAGGGATTAATGAACCGAGGTTTTAATTACAATTTCGAAGAAGCATTAAAACTTATGGAGACAGATAGGAAGAGATTATCTAAGTAGATCATTGAACAAGTAATGACTCTTCCCGGTTACGGGGAGGTTTACAAAAGGGCTTGTGAAGTCTTTGGAATTAAGAGAAGCGCCGAATTGGCCATTCTGGTGATTGAACTACCGCTTTATCTGCCATTAGTGAAATTAAAGGGATTATTGGGGCTTCCAAACAAGAATGAAGGAAGATATAATCATGGGCTGAGAGGACATGTTTCGGCTTTTGCAACAAGCCTTTATTTGTGCGTTAAAAGGGGTGCAAGTGTTTCGAATGAAGTTATCGAGGCCGTTGGTCATCTGCCAAAGAGGCTAGCAATATCCAAATTAGAGCTTATAATTCTGAAGACGCTAAGGATGACATATCTTACAATAATGAAAACGCTGGCCGACGGGTAGTAAGAGCCATAAAGGCCAGTAAGGTAGCAGGGGGGATCCAGCATGGAGGATTTTATGAGCCCATGCATGGTATGGTTTAGCCTTCCGCTGGCCTTTATGGCTACGAGGACTCGCCGGCCAGTCCCCACCCTACCCCCATTTTTTATATCTCCAAAGCCCATTATTTTCATGAACAGGTTTTAAGTAGACCACCTTATCACATTATTCTGATCTAGCAGACATTCTCCACTCAACCCTATATCACTAAAAATATAGAGTGAGTGAAATAGCAAATATATGGCAAGAGTCTAAAATCTTAGTTTGCCTCCTGTAAGCTCTCTACTCAGCTCTCCGAGGGTCATATACCTGATCATCCTGCCGGACCTGCTCATGGGCTCCCGGAGAATCGCGTCTTCTATCACCATCTTCTCAGCGCCTTCAAGCTCCTTTGGAACGCCGACATAAATCTTCAGCCTCTTTAAGGCCTCCTTCCAGCGCTTATTATGTCTTGGAAGCATCCTGTATACCGTGTACCAGAAGATCCTTTCAGGTCTCCTCGGATACCATACCGTGCCGCGCTTCGGGGAGACAAGGGCCCTCCTAGAGATTAGGAACTTGTATCTCTCAAGTATCGCCTCCTTCTTGCCCGTGATTATCGCCTTCTCCACGTTGACGACCGTCACGTTCATGCCCTTTAGCAACATTTTCGCTATCCTAGAGGCCGCCCTACCCAGCTTATGCATTGTCAGATCTACAACCACTTTCCTCGCGCCCTCCTCCAGCGTCCTCAGCCTCTGAGCTGCCATGATCTCGAGTCCCAGATCAGCTTAAAGAGACCTAAATATATAGATGCACGTCCTTCAGGGGGTTAAGCCTCCTTCCCGCTCCTCGGGGGCTTCAGCGTAGCTGTTGAGACTATTAGCCCGATCACGGCCAGAATCGCCGTCGTTAGAAATGCTGGGGAGTATGATCCAGTAGTTGCCTGGATATAACTCGCCAATGTTGGGCCTATAAGAGCGCCAGCACCATACCCCGTGAAGACTATTCCATAGTTTGTCCCCAGATACTTTAGGCCGAAGAATGTAGAGGTGCCGGCGGGCGCGATCGCGAGCCATCCGCCGAAGACAAGCCATAAAAGGCCGAATGAGATTATGTATAGTGGCAGCGTGTAGGCCTGTGTGGCCAGGAGAGCCGCGGTGAAGATCACGATAAATGATATGAGCGCTGTCTTTCTTATTCCGAGGCGGTCGCAGAGGTATCCGAAGAATGGCCTCCCCGCCCCATTAAAGATCGCGAAGATGCCTGTTGCGGCTGCGGAGAGTTCGGGCGTGAGCCCCACGACCTCTTGACCGTATTTCGCGGCAAGCGATATTGCCGTGAAGCCGCCGAGCGTCCCGAGAGCATAGGAGAGCCATAGTCCATAGAAGGTCGGCGTTCTAACCATCTGCTTGGGCTCGAGCTCTGCTAGAGCGCGGGTTTTCGCCGCTTGGGGCGCTGTGCTGGGCGGCGTCCAGCCCTCGGGTGGAAAGCTAAGGGGGATCGAGAGGGTTATCAGCAACGCTCCGAAGGTTATTCCAAGATATGCGAATGTGTTCATGAGGCCGACCGCGTGTATCAAGTAGTTCGCTAGGGGCGCGGTTATCAGCGGGGAGAGGCCGAATCCCAGTATCGTTAGCCCAACCGCGAGGCCCCTCTTCTCAGGAATCCACTTGCTTGAGACGGATATTGGGACACCATATGCTATCCCAACACCGGCTCCCGCAATAACGCCATAGAAAATCAGCGTGAATATTAGGGGCTCTGGCAGGCTGGCCACGAGGCTTGTTAGGAGCCATCCGAGACCTACTAACACCCCACCTATCAGCGATGTCCTCCTCGGCCCCAAGGCCTCCATCAACTTTCCACCAACAGGCATTAGAAGCGCAAATACGAGCAGGAATACCGTGAAGGGTAGACCTGACTCCACCGCGCTCCATCCGAAGAAGCTCTCCAGCGGCTTCCTGAAGACGCTCCAGCTATAGATTGTCCCAAGCATTAGGTTTATCACGAGACCTATGGGCGGATATATCCACCGCTTCACAAGACCTCACCAGACGCGTAGAAGCCGATAAAGCTACTATTTTGACCCTCCCCTTCTTGAGAGCTAACAGAAATTAAAGGCTGGAAGAACGTGTGAGGAATTCTAGGGAATTCTAGCCTATTATCTTCACACCGCTCCCGGTTGGGTATTTCTCGGCAAACTCCCTCGTGGTGAGGACTGTGCAGCCGGATTTCAGGAGCTTTTCATAGGCCTTTTTCGAGAAGCTGAAGGCCGAGATCGTTATCGGGTGGTCGATGCTACCCGTCCCCAAGACCTTGCCAGGAACATAGACCACGTCGCCACTGCTCGTCAGCCTATTCAGCTTGTAGAGGTTTACGGCCCTCCTCTGTCTCCTCGACCTCTCAGCTTCCTCGAGTATCCTCCTCCAGAACCTCGTCTTCCTCACCTCCCTCGGTATAGCCCTGATTATGCTCAGCCTGAGACCCGGCTTAACAACCTTCCTCCGGCTAACCATCGCGGATCAACCCATCATAAAGGTCTCTAAAAAATCATTTGGTGGACCCATGCTGGAGGGCTTCTTGGAAGAGTGCCTCGAGCTCCGCCACCTTCTTCTCCAGCGCCTTAGCAGCCTCCACCATAATCCTCCTAGGCGGCAGAAATCCTATAGACTCGACGTAGAGTATTCTCTCATCTCCTCCGCCAGCTTCGGGCTCATAGAGGGTTGCTATGGCGGCTTGCCACTTGGCGTGCTGCCTCCCCCTCCCAACCCTTACATAGAGCTCGAGCTCGATCTTCTGGCCCGGGCTGAGCTTCACTATCGGGATCCGGGGGCTCACAGGCTTCACGGTGGTCTCCTCCTCAGGCACCATGTCGCCGCTGTAAACCGTTATCGGCTCATCTTTAGCCTCAGCCCTAAGGACGAATCTCACCGCGCAGCGCTCGCATCCAAGCCTCTTACCACAGCCACACTCCTCCGGGGGCACATAACGATCTATATCCGAGATAAATGGTATCAGTGAGATCCTATGCACCAGCACATCATTTGGCATGCTGGAGCTATTCTCTATTATCAAAACCTCCTCAATCGCCATGGTTGGAACCTCATTAATCGCCATACGCCTAATAGCATTCGCGACCGCTAGGGGAACCCCCGACAACAATAACCTAACGCTCTTATCATCCTCCTCCAAAAGCTTGACCGATATCATGAGCCGAGCATCCGGCCTCGAAGGCAGGCTAAAAGCATTTCGCACAAACACGTAGGAGCTATGTTACGTAAAAGCAGGCCACATAATGATCCTTTTCAGCCTCCCTTAACTCGGGCTCTTCTCTTCGACAAATCTCTCCTGCAATCGGGCACCTCGGATGAAATCGACAACCAAGAGGAGGATTAATTGGGTTGGGAACCTCACCCTTTAACTCCACCCTCTTAGGCTCCTTCAATGGTCTTGGAACTGGTATCGATGTCAGCAGCGCTTTGGTATAAGGATGGAGCGGATTTTCAAAGACTAGTTCCGACGGGCCGTGCTCAACGATCTTCCCAAGGTACATGACCGCTATTCTATCCGCAATATACCTCGCCACTGCAAGGTCATGGGTTATGAATATGTATGTTAAGTTAAACTCCTGCTTAAGCATTAACATGAGGTCTAGAATCGAGGCCCGGAGCGAGACATCAATCATCGAGACCGGCTCATCCGCGACAACAAGTTCCGGCTTCAAGACTATTGCACGCGCTATTGCAACCCTCTGCCTCTGACCCCCGCTAAGCGCCCGTGGATAAGCATTATAGAATTTCTCCGGAGGCGTTAAGCCAACCTGCTCCAAAGTCTTCATCACAATGTCCCTAAGCTCGCTCCCCTGCGCCAACCCATGAATCTTCAATGGATGAGCAACCTGCTCGCCTATAGGCATCCGTGGATTAAGCGAGGCATATGGGTCTTGGAATATTATCTGCATCTTTCTCCTAAGTCTTCTGAGCTCCTTGCCCCGCAGATCTGTTATATCCATGCCATTAAAGATGATCCTTCCGGAAGTTGGATCGATGAGCCTGACTATTAGACGGCCGAGGGTGGTTTTTCCACAACCACTTTCCCCAACAAGAGCTAAGGTCTCGCCACGCCAAACAGTTAAGCTTACACCGTCAACCGCCTTGACAAACAGCTTCTCCCTAGCTAGAAGCCTCTCTAAGAAGCTCTTCTGAACTGGGAACCACTTACGGATATTCATCAGCCTTAAGATTTCATACACCACTCTCCAACCCCCCATTATATAAATGGCATCTAACTATTCTACCATCTAACTCCAGTGATCTCGGTGGAATGCTTTTGCACACATTCATCGCCCTAGGACATCTAGGCCAGAATCTGCAACCAGCTGGCGGGTTCATCATGTCTGGCGGGCTTCCAGGAATATAAACCAGCTTGGTTCTAGGCTTTTCAACATCAGGTATAGACTCCAATAGAAGTTGAGTGTAAGGATGTAACGGCTCCTGAGATACCCTCTCTGAGGAGCCCACCTCACATAGCTCACCCGCATACATGACAGCCACCCTATCACTTCTCTCGATCACCAGCGCCAGGTCATGGGTTATTAGGAGTATCGCCATTTTCATACTCCTCTTCAGATCAGATAATAAATCCATTATCCTTGACTGAACTATTACATCAAGGGCTGTTGTCGGCTCATCAGCAATCAGTAAATCCGGATTAAGCATGGTCGCCATAGCGATCATTACCCTCTGCCTCATCCCGCCGCTAAGCTGATGTGGATAATCATCAAATCTATCAAGAGCTATGCCAACGCGCTCTAAAGCTCTCAACGCAATCTCCTTAGCTTCTTCCTTATTAACGCGTGTATGCACCATTATAGTCTCAACAAGTTGATCACCAATTTTACGTAAAGGATCCAAGGAAGTTAGGGGGTCTTGAAAAATCATTCCGATGTGTTTTCCACGTATATTCCTGAGTTCTTTTTCAGGGAGTTTTAGCAGGTTCGTTTTTCGAAAAATAATTTCACCATCAACTATTCTACCTGGTGGTGGAATGAGGCGCACTATTGATAAGCCTAAGCTGGATTTACCAGAGCCGGATTCCCCGACTAATCCGAGGAGCTCGCCCCTACTGATTGAGAGGGATACATTATCAACAGCTCTAATGACACCCTCTCTAGTGAAGTAGTATGCTTTCAGGTTTCTTATCTTAAGAATCTCTTCCACTAAGCCCTCACCTCCCTTGCTTGAAAATATCCAGCTACGCTTTCGCCGATGAAGGTAAATCCTACAGCCAATATCATTATCATTAAGCCCGGGAATGTTATTAGCCACCAATAACCTGATAGCAAATATGGGTGGCCGGCTTTTAAGTCGAATCCCCAGTCTGGTGTTGGCGCTGGAACGCTTAGTCCGAAGAAGCTTAAAGCTGCCTCGGTTAGAACAACGTCCGCCACGCTTAGGGTGAAGACTACAGTGATTATTGAAATCACATTTGGGAAAATATATCTCGCGAGAATCGTCATATGATTGGCTCCTATAGCCCTAGCTGCCTCAACATATAGTTGCTCCTTTATACTTAACGTCTGACCTCTCACCATCCTAAAATATGTAGGAACGTAAACAATTGCAATCGCTATTGCCGTGTTGATGATCCCGGGCCCCAACGCCGCCGCCATAGCTATCGCTAGAATCAAGCTAGGGAACGCATAGATAGCATCCATAATCATGCTTAGGATCCTATCTAGTAAGCCGCCGACATAACCTGAGATTAAGCCGAGTGGAACTCCCATTAGCATCGAGATCGCTGTCGAAAGTAAGACTACTATAAGGATCGTTCTAGCACCATATACTATCCTACTCCACATATCTTGTCCTATCTTGTTTGTCCCAAGAGGATGTTCCCAGCATGGCGGCTGGAAGCCCGGACCCACAGTTCTCGTGGGGTCGTAGGGTGTTAAGAGTGGAGCAAATATTGCGAGAAATACTACGAACATTACCATGCCCACGCCAACCCATCCTAAGGTACTCAACTTGACTTTGGGGACAAGCTTCACGAGAATTGGCCGAAACGTGTACATAGCATCACCTCCTAGTATCTTATCCTCGGATCTATGTACGCGTAGAGTATGTCGACTACTAGGTTGATTAGTGAGATTATTATTGCGAAGAATACCACCGTGCCTTGGACTGTCGTATAGTCTCTGTATTCTATTCTCTCGAAGAGGAATGTCCCCATACCCGGCCAGCTGAATGTGGTTTCCGTGAGAATCGCCCCCGTCATTAGGAGGGCGAGCTGAAGTCCCATCATGGTCATTATCGGGATGAATGCGTTCCTGAGGACGTGGATCACGAGCCTATGCTCTGGTATCCCGCGAGCCCTAGCAGCGATAACAAAATCCTGCCTCATTACCTCCTCGACACTGGTCCTAGCAACTCTGCTAAAGACCCCAGAAATGACAAGCCCTAGGGTTAGAGATGGAAGGATTATATGCCTCAGGGCACTCACAAAGCTATCCCACCTCCCGGTAAGAATGCTGTCTAAGAGGTAGAGCCCTGTGATCATGGGGGGCTCAAGCCCCGGATCTATTCTTCCTCCAACCGGGAGAACTTTAAGCCAAACTGCGAATAGTAGCTGGAACATCATGCCTATCCAAGGTATAAAGAGCGCATATGTGATCGCGCTATAGATCTTGACCGCGGAGTTTGTCTTTCCACCCTTCCAGCCCCCTAGAGTGCCCAATGCCACCCCGAGGATTATGCTGACCAAGAAGCCCGCTATCGCGAGCTCTATTGTTGCTGGAAGATGTTCCATTATTTCGACCAAGACAGGTCTTTTACCCCAGATCAAAGATCTACCGAAATCGCCTCTAAAGAGATTTGCAAGATAATTGAGGTACTGTATTGGTAGGGGTATCGCATTTCCAGACTCATCAATAAGACCCAAGGCTTTTCTAAGCTCCAGTACTCTCTCCGGAGGAGCCTTCATCCCAACAATCGCAATGACGGGATCACCGGGCATCACGCGCATGATGAAGAAGACTAAAGAGACCAATAGCAGTATCGTCGGTATCACCAGCAAAAGCCTAGCAATTACAAAGACCTTAAGCGACGTCACCTCAGCATCACACCACCTTATGTCCTTATGCAAAGAATGAATTTCGGATGAGAAAAATAAAAGTTTGGGGTGTTAAACAAAGGAACAGCTGGCGGCTAAACCGAATTCAAGCTCGGTGGTTCCTGGAATATATCTCATCATACCGGTCATAATGTTGTTCAAGACTTCCCACGTGAAGAAGTCGTAAGCATTTGCCGGATCCAAATCTGTTACCTTATCGGTAACGCCTATTATAATACGATCCGCGATCCGGCCGCCCTCTTCCTTGTAGATTAGCCAGTATCTAAGTAATAGCGTTGGATCTAAAACCACTCCCTTAACACCCTTCCTATAAGCAATTTCCAGCTTACCTTGAGCAAATGGCACTATTACGGCATCCTCAGCCCAAATGTCCTGGATTCTCTCGTATAATATGGTTCTCTCTTCGATTGAAGTCTTTATTCTGGCCTCGACCAGCAGTTTGCCCAGCTCCTCGCTCACGTAAGCATTACCCAGCCATCTACCAGCCTCATTAACAAATGGCGAGGTATAGTCGTCTGGATCAATATAGTCCGGATACCAGCCGTATAAGGAGGCTCCTAGCATTCTATTTCTTGTGTAATCTAGATACGTGGTCCACTCCGCGCTCTTAAGCTCGACTTCAACAATTCCGATTTCCTCCCATTGCTGCTTTATCATCGTTGCGACATCAACTTCAGTGTCTCCATAATGTGTCGGCGTATACCATAGCTCTATCTTAAGCTTGTTAGACGAGCTGTAGCCGGCCTCTTCCAGAAGCTTTCTAGCTAGCTCGAGGTTCCGGTCACCATACTTTTCCTTGAAGGAATCCTTATGACTCCACATGCCCATAGGCACCATGCTGTAGAGTGGCTCATAGGTTCCAAGATAGACCTTCTCACAGATCGCTTTTCTATCAAGCGCGGCTGCAAGAGCCTTTCTAACTCTTGGATCGTCAAATGGTGGTATATGCATGTTAAATACTATGTATCTTATGGCTCCTCCCGGTGCTTCAAGAACCTCTATCCCCTCCTTCTTTTTCAAGTCCTGTATATCGGTTGGTCTAAGAGTTCTCCAAGCAATATCGACCTCACCCGCCTCTAAGGCCATTCTGAGAGCCGTGGCGTCCTTGTAAAATTTCACAATTACCTGCTTAGTCTTCGGCATCCCGGCAAACCAGTGTGGATTCGCTTCTAAAACAAGCTCAACATCTCTTGTCCATTTTATAATCTTATAAGGTCCCGCACCGCCTGCTGTTTGGTCACTATCAATCTCATCTGGCTTATAAGCGGGATGAACTGGGAAGTATGTCGGAACAGCTAATAGTGCAGGGAAGAATGCAACCGGCTCCTTCAACGTGAACTTAACGGTATTGTCGTCTAAGGCTTTCCAATCGTCTAGGAAGTCTAGGACGAACCATGCTGGATCACCTTCTATCTTCGCTACCCTGTCGATAGATCTGACCACATCATGCGCTGTTAATGGTGTTCCATCGGCAAAATAGAGACTTGGCCTAAGCCTTACAATATATTCCTTCCCAATAGCAGGTGAAGGAACAGTAATGGTTGGTGATACTGTGACTGTTTTCGTCGATGTTATCGTTGTTGCGATTGTTTCACGCCTTGTTTCGGTTACTGTGGTTGTTGGAGTGGTTGCGCTCCCCGCAAAATAGCCCGCAACGCCTCCAGCAATTCCTGCAACGATAATCCCTGCAGCAACTTTCCCAGCGGTTGTTAATGCTTCCCGCCTAGTTAATTTCCTCTTCTCATCCGCACCCATGATGTTCTCCTCAGTCATGTTCTTGTCAAATTTGTGTTAATGCTTTTGCTGCCTGATAAACTTTATCCTATTCTCCCCACGCGCCCCTTATACACTAATCGAGATAAACTCCTCAAAGCTATATTCTCCTAGAGGGATCTGATTACCTGATGCTTAGGGTTAGTGGCTCGGTTATTGAGCTTGTTAAGGGCGATATCACGGAGCTTGAGGTTGATGCTATTGTTAATGCCGCTAACTCGAGCCTTAAGATGGGTGGCGGTGTTGCTGGAGCCATCCTGAGGAAGGGTGGATGGAGCATTCAGGAGGAATGTGATAGGATTGGATACTGCCCGGTTGGTGGCGCTGTGATCACGGGCGCTGGAAGGCTTAAGGCGAGATACGTGATCCACGCGGTTGGCCCGAGGATGGGCGAGGGCGATGAGGATAATAAGCTCCGCAGCGCGACCCTAAACTCCCTAAAGCTTGCGGAGCAGCATAATGTCAGGAGCATAGCATTCCCCGCGATCTCAACCGGTATATTTGGCTTCCCGAAAGATAGATGTGCGAAGATAATGCTGAGGACGGCGGTGGAGTATCTCCAGAAGGGCAGCAGGATCGAGAGGATCATCTTCTGCCTCTATGATGATGAGACCTATAGGATATTCGAGGAGGAGATTGAGAGGATAAAGAGGGAGCTCGGACAGGCTTAGTGGTGCTGCATCACCTCTTCAAGTGATGTATAATGGTCCGCCATGCTGCTCATCATACATTCTCTCAATCTCCTCGACTATTCTCCTCAAGTCCGCGTTCTCCTCCATGGCCCTGCTCATTGCCTGCTTGAGCGAGTCGGCCATCATCTTAAGCTCGCTAAGATCTACTGTTATCCTCATCAGCTCGGTGAGCTTCATGGCTAGATGATAGGCGGCTATCGCGTTCGGATGCTGCATATAGGCTGGCGTATGAGCCCAGAGGCCCACAGCCTCGACCCCAACCTCCCTCGCCCTCAACATCAGATAACTATGGATGCTTGCTGGCCCATTATACTCCGTTAGATCCAGCCCGGATAACTTCATCTCAGCCCTCAAATGCTCCATGTTCACGACCACAGAGATCTTCGTCCTGCGGGTATGTGGGACCTGATCTAGGACACCGCCCACCAGATACATTCTCTTGGCGGATAACATGCTGCAGAGATCTAGTATCATGTTGGAGAACTCCCTCCAGCGGAGGCCTGGCTCCACGCCGCTAAATATCATGAGAGATGCATTTTGCCCCTTATCCATCCAATAGTATATTACGGCTCCAGGCATCTGAAGCCTCTCGATCAGCGCACCCCTTATCTCAACAAATGGCCTGCTTGTCGTCAAGTCATGAATCTCAGAGTAATCGATCTCCATGATCTTCTCGGCATCGAGCGCCCTAGCGAAGTACTCGACAGTGAGTGAGGCGACCCTGCCGGCATCAGGCCAGCCGCTAAAGCCGAGCAACATGTAACGCTTCTCGGCAGATCTTCCATTCTTTACCTTCTTCTCGACCTCTCTGGGAATTTCTAGGAACATTAGGACACCTGACGCGAACATGGGCTTCGGGGGATTTTAGGGTATCGGCCACTGAGCACCTGCTTAAATTCTCCAAAGATAATCGGCTACAGGGTGCTTGATGGTATGGAGATCCGATTACAGCCTATAGGATATGTGGAGACTGACTATGGTGATGAGGAGATTTTGGAGGCCTGGCCCCATGGTGTCGAGGGTAGAATCATAATCTATCCGAGGTTCTCTAATGGGCTCATGGGCTTGGAGGGCTTCTCCCATATAATAGCCGTTGCCTGGCTTCATAAGATCCCGGAGGAGGCTAGGATGACCCTCAAGGTCAGGTTCAGGAGGCTGGTCAGGCTGGGGCTAAACATAGAGGAGGTTCCGGAGGTTGGGGTCTTCTGCTCCGACTCGCCACATAGGCCCAACCCGATAGCATTAACGATATTAAGGCTCAAGAGGGTTGATGGAAATGTGCTCCAAGTCTCGGGGCTCGACCTTTACAATGGGACGCCGATACTGGATCTAAGAGTCTATACCCCATCATATTCTATAGAGGGCTATGTATTGCCGGACTGGTATACTGGATTGCTGGAGAAGCTTAGAGGAATTAGAATAAGCTGGGATAAGCTTTGAGAAGGGGGCTCTACAGCCACCACGTTCACAGGAAACACACGTTGGGTATTAAGTGGTTTTCTTCATAAAGGTGTCATAATCAGGATGTGGGGTTTAAGGTTAATAGGAGGCACGCGTGATTCCTAAATGGCATGGCCGAGGTTTCCCGAGCTTCTTCACAGGGGGTTAGAATCTCGCTACTGAAGCTCAGGCTCTCAATGATAGGCGTATGGGCGCTTATAACAGGCCTAGCAACGCTCATCATTACAGCTATCTTGCTTTATCTTGGGTTCCCGATAATCGGCATCTATGGGATACTTGGGTTCGTCGTCGCATTACATTTCTTCCAGTGGCTTATAGGCCCCTATATCGTCAACGCGATTTACCGGGTGAGGGACCTTAGGCCCGGCGAGTATCCATGGCTGCGTGAGGCGGTTGAGAGGATCTCGGCGAGAAGCGGCTTAAAGCCTCCGAAGATCATGATAGCCGAGATAGATATACCGAATGCATTCGCCTATGGGAGCCCGTTGACGGGCAACATGGTCGCAGTTACTAGGGGCTTGCTGAGATCCCTAGAGCGGGAGGAGGTTGAGGCCGTGATAGGCCATGAGCTGGGCCATCTAAAGCACCGGGACATGGTAGTCATGATGATGATCAGCCTCATACCCGCCCTCATCTACTACATCGGATACACGTTATACGTCTCCGGCTGGCTTAGTGGAGGCCGGAGCAGGGAGGGTGGTGGAGGCGGCATCGCCATCCTGATAGGGATACTATTGATGGCCCTCAGCTTCATCTTCAACCTCTTCGTCTATTACATGAGTAGGCTTAGGGAGTATTATGCGGACTCGCACGCCGCCCTCAACGTGGAGAATGGCGCCAAGAGACTCCAGAGAGGGCTCGTCAAGATAATGGCCGTATCCGGCAGAATCCCGAGATCCATCAGGAGCAAGCATGACCAGCTCAAGATGTTCTTCATTTCAGACCCAGATGTGACCATAAAGGCTTACGGCGACATTGACACATTGATAGAGGAGATTAAGAGGGAGAAGCCGAGCCTGATCCTAGAGCTATTCAGTACCCATCCACATCCCGCGAAGAGGCTGAGGTTCCTAGACCGGTTCATAACGGCTTGAATCTTAGCGAAAAGCTTATCCCCAATCCGTATTTTTCAGGCGATCAGAGAGGGGCTGGAGGCGGACCTATATGAGCGCTATAGAGGTTCTTGAGAAGCAGCCTCTCAGGAGGTTTCACTATGCCCTTCTAGCGATCACGAGCCTTGTTTACGGCCTGACGGCGATGAATGTCATGATTATCTCTGTCGCTCTCCCGCGCATAAGCGCTGAGTGGTCTCTCAGTCCGCCGGCTGCCGGGCTTC
>Ga0209183_1000233_pt1 | contig 25826 bp, 25 predicted proteins | sample LHCtaG_2_FD_184120 | JGI IMG/M metagenome (GOLD analysis project Ga0209183, IMG submission 184120) | Hot spring microbial communities from Little Hot Creek, USA to study Microbial Dark Matter (Phase II) - LHC4sed_replicate (SPAdes)... | ecosystem: Environmental > Aquatic > Thermal springs > Hot... | reverse complement strand
TTTGAAGCTTGTGATTGCGGACTCCGGCATAAAACACAGGGTGGCTGCTATACACCCTGTCAGGCAGGCTGAAATCGAGCGAGGGTTAGCACAGCTTCTCGATATGAAGGATCTCCCAGCAGAGGTGCGTTCGCTTCTCGGCAAGAGGTACTGGGAGCCGAGGTGGGAGGAGCTCAAGCTAGAGGCTCTCGAGCCGTACCTCTCCAGGATCGATACGAAAGCCGCCGACAGAATACGGTTCACCCTCCTTATGCACCGCTCGACGATGATAGCCTTGAAGCTGATCAGGAAAGGTTCCCTCCTCCCAGACGAGTTGAAGGAGGTCGGCGTCGAGGCGGGAGCTGGCTTCCATGAAGCTCTCGGAGCTGTTATGAACAGGCAGCACGAGCTGCTGCGGGATCTTTACGAGGTTAGCCTGCCCGAGCTTGAAAGGATAAGGAACGCGATGCTAGAAGCCGGCGCGTACGGCGCGAAAATAAGCGGCGCTGGCTTAGGTGGAGCTCTAATAGCGCTTGTGAGCGAGGAAGGAGGGACTAGAGTCGCCGAGGCCGCACTAAAGGCAGGTGCTAAGAGAGCCTGGGTGGTGACGGTCGACGAAGGTGCTCGCGAAGAGCCGCTACATCGCGGCGGTTTTAGCTTATAAGCTATTCGTGATAAGATTTATAAATGTTTCCACAGCTTTTATACACGTGCCTAGCGAGGAGGAGATAGCTCGAGATGAAGCACGCGTAGAGGAATACAAGCAGATTTACACGGGTGTTACCCTCAAGGCGGCGAGGACAGCTGAGCTCCGCACAGGCATTATTCCAGCAGCCCGCTTCGCAGACAAAATTCGCCGTGTAGCTCTCGCGGCTTTTAAAGGGTATGCTCCGAGAGAGGTGATCATTCGAGACGTCTCGGAGTTCAACAGGCAGCTCTACGACATAATAGTGAACAAGATGGGTTGCGGAAAGGGCGATCTGATCAGAGTATCCGTTGACGTGTCTTACGACGAGGAAGGACAGAGGCTTGTATTTGGGGAACCTAAGATCGACAGGTTTGTGCCGGAGAGCGAAATCAAAGCGGCTTACGAGGCGAAGATTCGCGAACTCGAAGCGGAGCGAGAGAGGCTCAGGGAGGAGCTTGAGGAGGAGCGGAGCAAGCTCGAGGCGGTGAGGAAGAGGCTCGAGGAACTCGTAAGGGAGCTCGGGAGGTAAGCTGATAAACCGCGCCGAATAGACCTTCGCGTGGAGGAGGTAGCGTACCTGCTGCTGGCAGCACTAAGCGTTGTAGCGGCTGCCTACACTTTCCACAAGCGCTTTACTCCGAGAGCTGTTAAGAGCGAAGGGAAGCTTGCACCCTACGCCTGCGGCGAGAACCTTCCGCCGGAGAGGGTGCCTGTGAAGGTCACGCTCTACAAGTACATCTGCTTCTTCGTAGTTGTCGACGTGACTGCTATGCTGTTAGCTTTTTCCCTCTTACCCCTCCCGCCTGCAGAGCACTACGCAGCGCGAAGCTTTCTTCTAGCATATTGCGCTGCACTAGTGGCAGCTCTGCTAGGCTCGGTGAGCTGAGTGCTGTTCAAGCTAGTCAGATGGGCAAGGTCAAGAAGCCTCTGGGTGCTATTTATCAACACGGGCGCCTGCAACGCTTGCGACATTGAGGTTCTAGCTGCTTTCTCGCCGCGCTATGATGCGGAGCGATTCGGTGTTCTTCTCAAAGGTAGCCCGCGGCATGCAGACGTGCTTCTCGTAACAGGTCCGGTAACGCGGCAAGTAAGGGATAGGTTGCAGAGGATCTACGAACAGATGCCGGAGCCGAAGTTTGTCGTAGCTGTTGGAACGTGCGCTTCGAGCGGGGGAGTTTACGACAGCTGCTACAACGTGTACGAAGGCTTGGACAAAGTTCTCCCTGTGCACGCCTACGTGCTAGGGTGTCCGGTGAAGCCCGAGTCCGTACTTGACGCCTTAAGGGTTCTCGCAGAGAAGATCGCCAACGGGTGACAGGTTATGAAGATCAGCGAACCCGGGGTAGAAGAGGTCGTCGATTGGCTTAGGGATCAGCTGGGTAATGCGCTGTTAGAGGCTAAAGTTACCGGGAGGCGGAGAGTCTTTGTTCGCGTAGACCGCGAACACTTCAAGGCGTCTCTAATAGCGCTGAAGGAGCTGGGTGTGGACTTCCTAGAGGCTTTAACGGGGACCGATGAGGGAAACGGCATTGAGGTGATAGCGCACGTGGGTAGAAGCGTTTCAATAGCTATTAAAACAACCGTACCTAAGGAGGATCCACGCCTTCCCAGCCTGGTGGACTTGTACCCTGGAGCTGAGATTTACGAGCGCGAGATTTGGGAAATGCTGGGTGTAGTTTTCGAAGGGAATCCTAGGCTCGCCAGAACCTTCCTTCCAGAGGAATGGCCGAAAGGCGTGTATCCGCTGAGGAAGGATTACGAGCCCAAACACCCCGAGCCCTTAAGGTGAGAGCATGGGGGTTTACCTTCCAGTGGGACCCCAGCACCCGATACACCCTGAGGCTACGCTGATCAAGCTTAAGGTCGAAGGCGAGTATGTGGTCGACGCGGACATCGATGCGAGTTTCGTGCACAGGGGGATAGAGAAAGCCCTCGAACGGAAAACGTACGTTCAGGGTCTCTTTCTAGCTGAGCGTATATGCGGTATATGCAACGCTGCTCACACTATTTGCTACTCCATCAACATCGAGGGTCTAGCGGGCATCGAAGCGCCGAAGAGGGCTCAGTGGTTAAGGTTGATCGTGGAGGAGTTAGCCCGCGTGAGCTCTCACCTCCTCTGGCTAGGCCTCCTAGCGCATAGCATCGGGTTCGAATCACTGTTCATGCTGGCTTTCCGGGATAGGGAGGTTGTACTCGACCTGATGGAGGAAATCACGGGAGGGCGGGTTACCACAGGCTACAACGTCATCGGCGGGGTTAGAAGGGACATCGATACGGCTACGGCGCAGAAGATGAAAAGCTCGCTCGCACAACTGAAGGAGCGAGTGCTTAAGTACAAGAGGCTTCTGGAGGAGGACCCCATCGTGAGGGCTAGAACCGTGGGCGTCGGCTACTTGAGTACGAGTGAAGCCAGGGAGCTGCTCGCTGTAGGACCGGTTGCAAGGGCGTCTGCCGTGTCTTACGACGTTAGGGTCGACGACCCCTATTTGGTACATGAGGAAGTGCCGTTCAACCCTGTCGTGTACGACACTTGCGACGCTTGGGGGAGGGCTATGGTAAGAGTGGATGAAATACTTGAATCTATCGGAATGGTGACCTACGCTCTGGACAAAGCGCCATCTGGCGAGATCCGTGCGCGGGTTCCCCCGGTTTTCAAGCCGCCGCCAGGTGAGAACGTGGCAAGGGTCGAAGCCCCTCGGGGTGAGCTTCTGCACTACGTTAGGTCGGACGGCACTGAGAAACCGTACAGATATAAAGTGCGAACACCTACGCTTGCCAATCTAGCTGCAGCGATAGCTATGCTCAGATCCCAGGGCGACAAAGTCGTGCACATAGCAGACGTGCCGGTGATTTTCGGGAGCATCGATCCCTGCATATGCTGCACCGCAAGGGTTCTTGTAGTTGACGAAAAAGGTTCGGTTAAAGAAACTTTTCTCGAAAACTTGCCAGCTGGGAGGCGAGGGCGATGATCTCTAAGCTAGTTCAGGTTTTCGTTTACCCTGGCATCCTGTACATGGTCGCGCTGGCTTTCTTCCTCGAATGGCTCGACAGGAAGCTTGTGGCTAAGCTGCAGAACAGAGTTGGACCCCACTACGCGGGTCCCTACGGTTTGCTCCAACCGCTCGCTGACTTTATCAAGCTACTCACAAAAGAAAGCATAGTGCCTTCGGGCGCGGATGGGCTACTCTTCACGCTGTGCCCGGTGATGGCTTTCATCGTTGTAACGACAGCTGTTTCCTTTGTACCGATGACCTCTACGCAGGGGCTTCTCTCAACCGAGGGAGACGCTGTTGCCGTGCTAGCGCTTATAACTATTTACCTGCTGCTCGTCTACACAGCAGGAGCATCTTCTCCAAGCAGGTACTCGTTGGTGGGTGCCGTAAGGGCAGCGCACATGCTGCTCGGTTTCGAGCTCCCATTGATGCTCTCATGCCTAGGTGTAATTGCATCAGCCGGCAGCTTCAAGCTGAGCGAAATCGCTGCCCAAGGGGTTTGGAGGGTTTTCGGGCTGCACGCTTTGGGTTTCGCGATCTTTCTCATCGCCGCTGAGGCTGAGCTTGATAGGTTACCCTTTGACATACCGGAAGCCGAGCAGGAGATCGTTTCCGGATGGTTAGTCGAGTATTCGAGCTGGAGGCTAGCCCTCCTCCGGTTAACGAAAGACATGGAATTGCTCCTGTTCTCCGGTCTCGCTACAACGCTTTTTCTCGGGGGTCCTGCTGGGCCCGCACCGCCTTCAGCGGAGAACCTTCTGTACCCCCTGTACTTCCTGGCCAAAACAGCTTTCGTTGTCTTCTTGCTTTCTCTTATACGCGCCTCTTCAGCCCGAATTAGGCTCGATCAGTTCGTGATACTATGCTGGCGGTACCTGGTGCCAGCATCCTTCGCGTATTTAGCGTTAACAGTCTGGGTGGTGTAAATGGCGCTCATTTTCGACGTACTCTCCAATTTGCTGAGGAAAAGAGCTACAGTTCTCTATCCGGAGGAACGCAGGAAAGAGCCTGGTACTTTCAGGGGGGTTCTCGGCTTCGACAGGAACTTATGTGTGGGTTGCGGCCTGTGCTGGAGGGTGTGCCCTGCTTCAGCCATAGAGGCGTCAAAGGATGAAAGGGGTGCGCGCCCATTCTTTCGCTTGGAGAAGTGCATATACTGCTACCTCTGCGTTGAGGTGTGCCCTAGGAAAGCGATAAAAGCGAGCACGCAGCGAGCACCTGTGGTCGATGACAAATCGCGGTTGAAGGTGAGTTAGTGTGCTACTGAGCTACCTGGTTCTCTCCGCGTCCGTTGCCGCTGCTATCGTTGCCGTTGAACTGAGGGACTTGAACAGGGCTGTGCTGGCGCTGGCAGCCATGAGCGTGCTAGTCGCGTTGGCTCACTACCTTGCAGGAGCTTGGCTGCTGGCGGTCTTCCAGCTTAGCGTCTACGGAGGGGCAGTTACGATGCTGATGCTATCGGCCGTGCACTCGGGTGGTGAGCGCGGTGAGTAGGCGTCTCTCAGCAGCAGCTGCTGCCGCCGCCGCAGTGATGGCGTTTCTTCTCTATAGCGTCGAAATCGGCGCGCCGTCTACGTGGGCGGAAGCTCGCACAGTATCGCTAGGTTACATGTGGGTAGCGAGGTGGGCGGAGCTTCTCGCCCAACTGCTCCTGCTGGTAGCAATACTTGTCGCAGTCACACACATTTTCGAGGAGGGTGACGCGCTACGGTCTTCCTTAACGCCTACACGGTAGCGGCGGTTGCTCTGTTCGCCATAGGCATGTACTGTATCGCTTCTAAGCGCAACCTCATCAAGCTGGTAATGGGGCTTGAGATAATAACCACCTCCGTGAACTTGAGCTTTATGGGAATGGGGCTTAGGGAAAACGGCGTCGACTCGCTCGCTCAGATGTACGTTGCGCTGAACATGGCCGTGAGCGCGGCGGTGCTGGCGCTGGCTTTAGGTTTTGTAGCAATGCTATACCGCCACTACGGTACTCTTGACACCTCAAAGATCGCTCGGTTGAGGTGGTAGCTTGAGCCCACAGGACGTGGTGCTCGCACTATCCTTTGCAGGAGTGCTCGCATCGGTTGTAAGAGCCTTAGAGGAGAAGTTCAAGGCTAGGAACCTGGCAGGCTACGTCGCCCTATCCGGGATCGCGCTGACGCTGGCGCTCACGCTCGAGCTTACGCCCGGCACGTACAGAACCGAGCTCGGCGCGCCCGTACCATCTGTCGAGTTCAAGGTCGAAGCTCTCTCGAAGTCGCTTGCCGTGTTGTTCTTAGGAATATTCCTAGCGGCTATGGTGCACTCGCTCTCCTACATGCGCGAGGAGCGTGTAATAGGCGCCTATTACACGCTCCTCGTATTGATGGCGGCTGGGTTGACAGGAGCTGTATTCTCCAATGACCTCTTCACCTTTTACTGCTTCTGGGAGCTTGCGTCAGTATCGGGTTACGCGTTGGTTGGCTACAGGTGGTGGCATTGGGAACCTGTGGAAGCCGCTTTCAAGTACCTTCTCGCGTGCACAGTTGGCGCCCTCACCACGCTCTACGCTGCGTCGTTGCTCTACGGGTTTGCTGGCACCACGAACTTCGACGAATTGCGCTCTACCCTCAAAGGCTTCGGTAGCTCACAGATTGTTGCTGCTATCGCCGCACTGTTAATTGTAGGGCTGGGCACGACGGCGGCGGTGGTACCTTTCCACATGTGGCTCCCCGACGCCCACCCGGCTGCACCCAGTCCAGTTAGCGCGCTCCTCTCGGGTGTGATTGTCAACATCCCGCTATATGTGCTTGCCCGCTTGCTTTTGGAGGTTCTGCCACAGCTGAGCGGCGCGGGCTACGCGTTGCTGCTGCTGGGTGCTTTCTCTTGCTTTGTAGGGAACGCGGCAGCCCTCGTGCAGCTCGACGCGAAGAGGTTCCTAGCCTACTCGACGATAGCGAACGTAGGGTACATACTGGTGGGTGTCGGAGCGTGCTATAGGGCCTTAGCTGCTGGAGCTACAGAGGTGGCGGTCAACGCGCTAACAGGTGCTTTTGTCCACTTGGTCAACCACTCGCTTGGCAAGAGCTTGCTCTTCCTCTGTCTCGGCAACGCTATACAGGTAAGTGGGAGCAGGCTTTTCACGAGCTTAGAAGGTTATGGTAGGAGGATGCCTTTCACAGGCGCACTTTCGCTGGTTGCTCTCCTCAACCTAGCGGGGATACCTCCAATGGCTGGCTACTACGGAAAGGCTCTCATCATTGCTGGATTAGCCTATAAGCTTTGGGATCCTGTAGCCCTGATGGTGCTAGCAGTGCTGGGAGCGAACTTCGCTTTAGCAGCAGGTTACTATGCCTACTTCGCGTACCGAGTATTCAAGGGGAGAGGTTACGCGGCTGGCAAGGACGCACCCCTATCCATGCTGCTCTCCGAAGCGGCTCTCGCTGTGGCTATTGTAGCAGCGTCTATCTACCCCGGCTTCCTTGTGGAAGAGGTGCATGCCAGTGCGCGGGCTTTATTGGGAAGGCCTTAGTCAAGATGCTGTAGGGAAAGAAACGCTGAGAGTGCTTAAGGCGTATACTGCAACCCCTAGCTCCTACGCCCTTCCGGCAGGCATGGTGGTTGAACGTGCTTGAATGGGTCAACTGCTTGTGGGCGGTGCCTACGGCTACAGCGCTGCTCGTGCCAGCATTAGCTAGGTTGAATCCTCGGGCGCGGGATGGCGCAGCCGTAACCGCGTGCTTGGTCACCGCATTGACTTCTCTCACCCTGCTGCTCACCCATGTGCAAGGTGTCCTGCGCTGGAGGTGGGTTAGCTTGCCCGAGTTAGGGAGCGTGGAGTTCGGCTTGCTCCTCGACTCTCTTAGCTCGGTGCTTGCGACTGTTGTAGCGTGCATCTCTCTCGCTGTGTTTGTCTACTCCCTAGGCTACATGAGAGGCGACCCCGGTCTCACGAGGTACTGGACGCTCATGCTGCTCTTCGTCGGTGGGATGGAATTGCTAGTGCTCTCTGAGAATCTCATAATGATGCTCGTAAGCTGGGAGGTGGTCGGCATATGCAGCTTCGCCTTGATAAGCTACTGGTACCAGGACAGGGAGGAAGATCGAGCCACCCGCTGGGTCGGAGAGCCCCCGGAAGAGTACCCCCCTTCCCACTGTGGACTTAAAGCGTTCCTTGTCACCAGGCTAGCGGATACGCTCATGGTTGCTGGAACACTAGCGCTCGTGTTCACCGTTGGAACCGCATCTCTTACGGAGCTAGCGGCACGCACCCCTGACGCGCCTGGTGGGCTCCTGCTAGCTTCCTTAGTCCTGATGTACGCAGGCGCTCTTGGGAAAAGCGCTCAGCTGCCGTTCATGGAGTGGTTACCCGACGCTATGGCGGGACCGAGCAGCGTGAGCGCGCTAATACATGCTGCTACGATGGTTAAAGCAGGCGTTTACTTGACAGCCAGGCTCGCGCAGTTAGCTCTGTCCTGGAGCTCGACAGCAGACCTTATCTTGTTTTTCATTGTTGTATCGGCGTGCGGGGTAGTGACCTCGCTCGTGGCTGGCTTGCAGGCTGCCGTGAGCGGAGAGCTGAAGAAGACATTAGCCTACTCCACGGCTAGTCAGATCGGGTTGATGATGGCAGCGTTAGGGGCGACGCACTCGGCTCGGGGTGCAGCGATTGCAGCCGCTGTCTACCACCTGGTGAGTCACGCTCTTTTCAAATCGTCGCTTTTTCTCGCAGCAGGGGTTGTGATACACGCAGCCGGCTCCAGGTTTTACAGCAGCATTCGGGGCTCGGGCGGACGGCTTAGGGCGACAATGCTAGCGTTTCTACTAGCTACAGCTTCGCTAATCGGTATTCCACCTTTTAGCGGCTACTGGAGTAAAGAGCTTGTGCTATCGGTGCTTGCAGCCGAACCAGCTGTCCTGACCCTTGCCGTGCTATCGTCCTGCGTCACGGCTTTCTACAGCGTGAGGATGCTCCTGCTGACCTTCTCCAGCGGGTCGGCCGCTAAACACGAGCACAGGTGCAGCCTTTTAGAGCACTCGACTTACGTAGCGCTTGCTCTCGCAGGCTTGGCTCTCGGCTTGATGTCGCCCTTGATCGAAAGGGTCCTCTCGGCTGCGTTCAAAGCGGAGCTTTTGGACGCTAGCGAAGCGCTACCCCTCTCTATAGGAGCTTTAATAGTGGGAGTCTCCTTCGCTCTAGTTGCGCACGCTTGGGGTATTGAAGCTAATTGGATCCAACCACTCGTAAAAGTGCTCCGGCGTCGCCTTTACCTGAACGCTGCTTACTACTGGGTTGCCAGCCGGGTTGCAAAGCTGGCGAAGGCTGCGGACGCGCTCGAGCAGGTTTATGCTCTCGCACTGCACCGCACAGCGGCTGTGCTGTCGGCCGAGTCGGAGGAGGTAGCTAAGATTCAGACTGGCGTCCTCGAGCTTAGAGAGCTGGTGTGGGTGATCGGCGCCCTTCTCTTAGTCGTCTTGCTACTCTCTTTAGGGTGAGACACTTGCCGTTGCTTCTCGTCGCGATCTTGTCTCCTCTTCTCACCGCGCTTGTCACAGTTGCGGTTAGGGGCTTGAAGCGAGGGGCGGCAGCGGCTTCTCTCTCCCTGCTTGTCTCAGCTACGGCGCTGTCGGTATCCATAGGGCGTGGTTTGAAGGAGAGGTACGATCTGGAGCCGACACTAGGGCTTGTCGTGCTCGAAGGCAACAATTTCAACTTGGCTTTCTCCCTGGCTATTTGTTTATTGACAGCAGCAGCGGCACTTTGTGCGCCGCGCTTCCTGGAACGCTCTCGCAGGCGCGGAACACCAGCATCCTTTTATGCGCTTTACCTAGCCTCCGCGGCGGCGCTTATAGCCGCCCCTCTCTCCGGCACGCTGACAACGTTTTTCGTGTTCTTTGAAACGTATCTAGTCGCATCCTGGCTCCTGCTGCTCTTCTGGGGGGGTAGGGGTAGAGGGGCAGTGGCACTGACCTACTTGGTTTTCACAGAGGTTGGTGCGCTTCTGACGCTGCTTGGGATAGCGGTAGTCTACGATGCTTACGGCACGTTAAGTTTCGAGCAGCTTAAGACGGCGCTGGCAAGTGCCCCACCAGCCGAGCTGGCGCTCCCGCTCGCCTTGCTGGCTGCAGGACCCCTAGTGAAGATGGCCATCGCGCCGTTCCACGCTTGGCTGCTAAGCGTTTACACAAGCGCTCCGGTTCCGCTGCTCGTAGCGATGACGCTCGCCGAGGGCACTGGGGGATGGGCGCTGGTCAAGCTCTTTGCGCTTACAGCGCCTAGCGTGCTTAATGAGGCTTGGTTCAGGCGGTCCCTCCTCGCGCTGGCGGCTTTCACGGCGATTTACGGTAGTTTAGCAGCGCTCGCGCAGAGGGATGCTAGAAAGCTGCTAGCATACTCAACCGTGAGCCAGAGTGGTTACACGCTCCTAGGAATCGCGTGCGGCGGGAGGTTGGCAGCAGCTAGCGCACTTCTGTTCTTCCTTTCGCACTCGATCGCGAAAGTTGCACTCTTGACGAGCTTTGGCTACCTGGAGGAGCTGTCGGAGACGAGTAGCCTCGATGACCTCGGGGGCTTGGCGCCGAACATGCCGGCAACAGCTGTCTCAACGTTGGTCTCCTTCCTCAGCCTCGCAGGCATTCCGCCAATGCTTGGTTTCTGGGCGGAACTTGAAATGCTAGCCGGCATAGTGAAACTGTTCCTCTACGACGGCGTCGCCAGTTTAGCAGCCGCTGCAACCTTGTCTGTTTCAACAGTCCTTTCGGCGGCTTACGGCCTTCTCTGCTTTAAGAAAGTCTTCTTCGGCCCTCCACGGGCTCGGTTGGAAGAGAAGCTAAGTGAACCTGTGGTGGTAGCGTTTGCTCTCTCCTTAGCGTCTATAGCTTTAGGCGCATACCCGGCGCTGCCCCTAGCTGCGCTCGCTCAGCTACCGTGACCTATATGTAAGCTAGCCCTACCGAGCTTAGTCGCTTAAACCCCCTTTTAACCCTCTAACGCGCGCATAATAGTTAGAGAATTACGAGAGGCGATACGCTAGTGTCCTCGAGGAGCTGGGCAGGAGGCCGGCGAGCAGCATAATAACGAGGATCGAAGACAAACAGCAACGCCATAGGGTATCCCAAGCCAACTTCAGAGGCGTCCAGTGGGCTTTCGAGAAAAAGGCGAGGGGGTACGGTGTGCTGGTAGTGTACGTAGACCCTAGGAACACGTCCAAGCTCTGCCCAGTACACGGTATCCCGATAACCTACAACACCTACCAACCCCGTTGCTGCAGCGAAGGCGGCGAGCTGTGGCGCAGAGATGCTGTAGCCTGCTGGAACCTCATGCTGCGCGCGAGGGGCGATGAAAGCAACGCTCCAAGCCCCCGCAGCCTACTAGCACGCACCCTAGATGGGAGCTCCGTGCCGCCAGACCCGACAGTCACCCAAGATTCCGCAGGGATGCCTAAATCCCTGTGGGCGGGGTGGAAGCGCGGGCCAACCGCGCAGCGCGGTGCACGTAAAGCTTTGTTCACCTCCTTTTTCTCGAAGCTTCCTTGCTAAGCTCCTCCTTTATCTTTTTGAACTCTTCCGCGCTGATAGAACTGGCGACGCTTTGCCCCCATGCGGTTAACCGCGCTTCATACTCTTTAACCTCGAGAACCCCCCATTCGGCTAGTTTCTTGACCGACTGCGTAAGCTTAGCAACGAGCTCCTCATACTCCCGCGTGCCTTGCTGCGCCCCGGTAAGCTCAGCCACAGCCCTAGCAACGAATTCATGCTGGCTCATAGCCCCTCGGGAGAAGAGGAGGCTACCGAAGTACTCCTGGTGAAGGCCAGCGATTACCATTTTGTCGTACTTGTCAAACATTTCCTCGGCCATGATTCGCCGCGGCTCACTAAACTCTATAAATGTTTAGCGTCATCCTCTGGGCTTGGAAGTACAGCTCGTTGAGCGAGCGAAGCCGCTCACTAAGGCGGGGCTATTCGCCGTAGGTAGCGCGCGCTAGCGCTAAAAGGTGACTACGCGCCTAGTTGCTGGTGGTGGGCACGCTCAGAATCACGTATGCTCGTGTCGTCGCAGCGCTAATCGAATCGAATGGTAACGTTTCTGAGGCTGCGAGAAGAGCGGGAGTTTCTAAGCAGTACGTGTACGAGGTCCTCAGCAGGCTGCGCAGCCTCGGATACAGGATTAGAGGTTTCCCCTCGCTTGCAGCTCTCGGTAGGGTTTTTCTAGCAATATCGCGCGGAAAAGGTCTACCGGAAAACGGGACGACGGTTACGCTCCTGAAGGTGTACTCTACCAAGAGCGAGGAGCTATCCGTTGGCATCTATGTTGTCCCTCTCGGAACTCGAGCAGCGTGGTTGTTGCGGGAGCTCGGTAGCGCTGAAGTTAGCGAGCTTCTCGATCTTATACCGGCTGCACCTAGCTACGACATAGCGGATCTGAGACCGCGTGAAGGGGAGAGGCTGCCGAGGCTTCCTCGCAGGGATCTCGACGAGATCGACAAAGCTATTCTCGCTAGGCTTTACGAGGATTTCTCACACCCTGTATCGGCCTCAGTGCCTGGAGTGAGCAAAAGCCTCACGTCATACCACTACAGGCACCATGTGAAACCGCTGCTTCGCCTCCTCCTCGATACTCACCCTCTCCTCATGCACGCGAGACCCTTACTGCTGGCTGAGGTTCTGGTAGCAAGCGAGGAGTGGATGACAGCGCTCCTCAGGGCGAGGCAAGTTTACCTCCTCATGCCCAAGCTCGATTCTCTTTCCGCTTATGCTCTACTGGATGTTGAAGACCCTTATGTTTTCCTCAAGAGTGTGGTGGAAGCTAGAAGGGACAGAGGTTTAGGTATCCAAGTAAACCTACACGGGTACGTGGACCCCGAGAGAAGCGGGAAACCGAAGATTCCACGTGTCCTCCTGCCCGCAAACCGCAAAGAAGCATCTGGTTGATCACGCCTCTCGGCTGATCTATAGTGCGCTACACAGGTCTACGCACAGCGTAAAAGGAGATGAGCGTCCGTTCAACGTAAACGTAAGTCGAGAGGAGCCTCCTCAAGTCTCTTACCAGCTCGTTGAAGCTGGGTGAAAAAGCTGTCAGCACAATGTACCCTTCTTCGTCGACGTCCAACCTAATCCCGGTGGGCCCCACGTCCTTCGCTAGAGTCTTGAACGCCGCCAGCGTCGGCGGCGCGTTATCGAAGAATGCTATGGGCTGGCTCTGCGAGTAAAAGCCGTTGTCCTCAACGCTTACTTCCACTCCCACGCGGCTCCCCGCTCCTTCCACAAGGACTCCGACCAGTTCCTCCCCTTCCCAAGAGTGAGCGGCAGCCTTCAAGCCGGCATCTCTGAGCGCTTTAGCCACATCCCCTTCTTTACCGAAGTCGGTGTAAGAGCTCAACTGCACGGGCGTCCCCTCCTCCACCGAAGCTAGGGTATCTGGAATACCGACGACCGCTCCAAGCCTTACTACAGGGCTGTACGGTTGCGAGTATCCGAAAAACAGGCAGAAAGCCCTGCCCGGTCTCCAGAAAGCTACATCTCCTTTCTCAACCATGGTTGCCTCATCCCCAACCAGCTCAAATGGGGTTTCGAAGTAGATCTCGTGTCTCCACCGTCTAGCCACGCTCCCAATGGGTAATCCAGTTAGCTCCCTATCGATCCACGCTACGATTTCGCCTCTCTCGCCGAAGAGGGCTTTGACGTACACGTTCGCTCTCTCCATTCACGGGTTTAAAAGAATGTGCGTCTTTTAAGCGCGCGCTAAAGCTTGATTAAACGTACTCGATTCTCAATGAGAGCTCCTCCGCTACCCTTTCCAAGGCTTCTCTCCAAGCTTTCCGAAGCTTCCTCTCGGCTACTAGCTTCTGCGTGGGTACAAAGCTCCTTGTGGAAGCCTCTCTGATCACTTTCTCCACGAGTGCTGGTTCCTCAAGCGATTTTAACGCGTAGTTAGCCAGCATGTGGCCGTAGGCTTCAGCGCTAGAGAGCGCTCTCGCGGTGAATAGGGTCGCGTAGTGGTTGCCACCAACCCCCACGCACGCCTCGTAGGAGGGTGGAGAGTGCGTTAAAGCGTCAACAACCGCCTCCGCGACAGCCCTGCGAGCTTCGGTTAGAGACCACTCTTGAGCGCTACTACCGATTTCAACGAAGGTGACGGGCTTCTTAAGCGACGATGGACCGTGGTGAGTGACCTCGTAGGTAACTCTGAACTCGGGTAAAGCTTCCGCATGTTTAGCGAGCGAGAGCAAGAGGCTTTTAGCTAACGGCGGGTTGGAGGGCGGCAGCTCTAGCGGTCTGCCTCCCGCTAGAGCCTCGCGCATAGGGTTTCCAGGGTGGTGTACTGTGAGTGACTTGATACCAGCCTCGCTCGAGTGGCGCGAAAGCACGAGGTGGAAGTCGGTTTCACAGATTTCGTCGAGAAACTCGAAGTAGAGGACATCCTCCTCGAACCCTGCGAGCAAGGCGTCTAGCTCCTGCAGGTAGTAGGCGCTGACCGCTCTAGCGGCGGTAACTGGCCTAGGGTCGAGGAGTTTAAGGAGTTCGCCTGCCGCGCCTGAACCAGCGGGATCCCCTACACTGTAGGCGATGCAAACCTTCACCTTCACGGCTCGCTGCAGGGCGCATCAGTTGATAAACTTCGCGCAACTCGCGAAGCTGTGATCTGAGAAGAGAAATAAAAGATCGAAAAAATGTGATTTAAAGGAGCGGGGATCTCGGATTCCAAGCTCCGCGCTGGACAGGCGGAATGTAGTCTTCCACGAGAGCAGGGTTGAAGTTCAGCTTCTGGCCTTTCTCCGCACTGAGGTAGGCGTGCATCATGAGCTGCACGATAAGCAAACCGTCGTACCAGTTTTCGGCCGGTTGAACCCCTTTGAGGAAGCACTCGACCATGTAGCGGTCTTCGGCTTGGTAGCCGTACGTTACTGCTTCATCGGGGATCACTGGCATCAGGCCTTGGTCGGCGTTCTGCTTCTCCACGAACTCTTCGCTCGGCGGAATCTTCACGTGCCTGCTGACGAATGCGAACAGCTCGGGTTGGAGCGTGTTAATCCAAAGCGAGTACTCGGGTCCCAGAACCTCAAAGGTTAGCCTTAGCCCAGCGCCGATGTACGACCAGGAGGTGTGTGTCTCTGTCATCACCACGTTACCATCGTTGTCCTCGTACACAACGACGGCTGTAGCGTAGTCTTCAGCCGGTTCCACTGAGTAGTCCACACCGTACGTCTGCTTGAGCCTCTCTGCGTAGTCTCTCTTTGTCCATTTGAGTGAAGCTACCTCGCCCCACACCTTCCTGGGTTTTAGGCTACCCTTCCCCTTTTCGGGATCCCATAGAACGTAGCGCGCCGCCTCGAGGCTGTGACACATCATGTCCAGCAGCACACCGCCGCCCGATTGAGTGGGCTTCCAAAACCAAGGAGCATGGGGCCCGCCGTGCTCCTCAGCCGCCCTAGCTAGGTAGGGTCTCCCGCTGTACTTCGCTCCGAACCTCCAGACCACCTCCTTACCCCTGGTCACGGACGGCATAAACACTTGGTTCTCGAGATACCCGTGAAGCAACCCAGCCTTTTCGATCATTTTGAGCATCTCCCTAGCTTCTTTCACGTTGCGGGCGAGGGGCTTCTCGCAGGCTACGGCAACAATGTTTCCCTTACCCTGCTTAGCTTCCTCGGCAACGGCTTTGACAGCATCAAGTCTAGCGTAGTTGGGGGAGAGGATCCAGACAGCGTTGACGTTGGGGTCTTTTAGCATGTCGTAAATGTCCGTGTACACCTTGGGTTTGCCCACACCGAGCTGCTCAGCTAGGGCTGCCAGCTCCCTCGCTCTGGATTCTGTCCTACTGTTCACCGCCACTATATCGGCTCCTCGAACCCCCACCCAACCTCTAACGTGGAACTTAGCCGCGAAGCCTGCCCCAATGATGCCTACTCCCAGCTTCCGCTCCATAAGGTTCCGAGCTGTTACTCCATATAAAAGCAAAACGCCTTGCCGCGCGGGCGCGAACTAGCCGGTACCATATGTAACATTTATAAGGAGGATTGTGGCGCATTCGGTTCGCGTGCATGTAGAGAAAAGCAAAGCTTAAATATGAAGGAAATTTATACTACACCAGAAAAAACGAAAGAAAAGGAAAAGCATAAAAATAGGAGTAAAAGAAGTGTGGTTTAATGGCGGGCTCGACGTCTGCTGTTAAGAATAGTGCCCGTAGCAAAGCTATGTTGGCTGTGTTTATCGCGATCATCGCTGCAGCAAGCTTCGCTTCGGGGTACTTCTCCCGCACCTTCATAGGCGGCGAGCAGCAGACGGTGACAGTCAAAATCGGCGCTCTTCTTCCTTTAACGGGAGACTTGTCAACATACGGGAAGCGCAACCAAGGCGCATTGCAACTCGCGATAGAGGACATCAACAGCTTCGCCGAGGCTGCCGGCAGCAAGTTCCGATTCCAGTTGGTTGTTGAAGACACGGGTACCGACCCTCAGACAGCTAGATCGAGGATAGAAGCTCTCGCCGCTCAGGGAGTAAAACTGTTCGTAGGGCCTATGTCGAGCGGCGAGGTTTCCCAAGTCAAGCCGTTCGCCGACGCAAACAAGCTGGTTGTTGTGAGCCAGTCTTCGACCGCCCCAGCCCTGTCAATACCCGGAGACTTCATCTTCAGGGTCGTCCCGCCCGACACTTACCAGGGTAAGGCGCTGGCTAAAGTAGTTTGGAGCTCAGGCTTCACGAAGGCAATCGTTATCTACAGGAACGACGCGTGGGGAGTGGGCCTGCGCGACAGCTTCGAGAAGAACTTCAAGGCGCTGGGTGGAACAACCGAAAGCATAGCTTATGACCCAGGCGCTAAGGAATTCTCTGCCGAAGTATCGAGAGCCGCAGACCTAGCGAGCCAGATGGGTACGGGAACAGCCATCGTGCTCATATCGTTCGAAGAGGGCATACAGTTCATCAAGCTGGCAGCTCGGAACCCTGCACTCTCCAAGCTGACGTGGTTTGGGACCGATGGTCTAGCTAACAACGCTAAACTGATCTCCGAAGCGGGAGCGGAAGCTATAGCGTTGGGCGGTATAGCTTCGACTAATTTCATCCCTACGACCAACCCGATGCAGGAGGAGTTCAAAAGGAGGTTCCGCCAGCGGTTCGGCGACGACCCAGACCCCTACTCTATGAACTCGTACGATGCGGCTTGGCTGCTGGCTCTCTCCGTTATGCTAGCCGGAAGCGACGACGGCACTAAGGTAGCGAGCGTCCTGCCCCAGGTGACGGCACGCTACTACGGGATCACAGGGACGATAACGCTCGATGCATCAGGGGATAGGTCTGCTGGCGATTACGGCGTGTTCAAGGTCGTTCAAACTTCAACCGGACTAGCGTGGAAGCTAGTGGCGGTGTACCACATCGACACGGATACCCTCACACCTGTGGGCGGTTAGGGAGCTAGAATTATGAGCTCGGATAACCTTCTTTTTCTCGCTAAAAATGTTTCGAAAAGATTTGGGGGTTTGATAGCACTAAAAGATGTAACAGTTTTTATCCCGGAGGATTCGCTAACGCTTTTGATAGGTCCCAACGGAAGCGGGAAGACGACATTCCTTCAGGTTGCTAGCGGAGTGTTGAGACCAGATAGCGGCCTACTCGTTTTCAAGGGGTTAAACGTAACCGGCTTGCCTCCTCACGTTAGGTTCAAGCTAGGCGTCGCGACAACCTTCCAGATACCCAGGCTTTTCCCCTCCCTTAGCGTGCTGGAGAACGTGTTAGTTGCTGCTCGAGGGGTGAACGAGACCCCTCTCTCTTGCCTCAGGGACGTGCGGGTTAAGGAGCGGGAGCTCATCGAGAAGGCTTTCGATGTGTTAAAACTGCTCTCTCTCGACCATGTGTGGGATAAGCCAGCGTACACGCTGAGTGGTGGTCAGATGAAACTTCTAGAGCTTGCTAGAGCCCTTATGAGCGATCCTAACCTTCTTCTCCTGGACGAGCCTTTGGCTGGCGTTAACCCAGCGCTAGCTGGCGGCATAATGCAGTTCCTGACTAAAATCCGGAAAGAGCGCGAAGTTGCCATGCTTCTGGTCGAGCACAGGCTCGATCTCGCCCTCCGCTACGCTGACTATGTCTACGTTCTTCACAACGGGCGTGTCATATCTGAAGGACCTCCCGAAGCGGTCGTCGAGGATCCTGCTGTCGCTAAAGCTTACTTGGGTGAGTAGGGTGAAGTTGCTCGAAGTTGAAAGCTTGCGTGCCGGCTACGGGAAGATCGAGATTGTTTCCGGTGTAACGCTTAAGGTGGACAACCGCGAGATAGTTGCCGTTGTCGGACCAAATGGGAGCGGGAAGAGCACGCTGCTGAAAGCAGTGTTCGGAATTTGCAGAATCTTTTCGGGGTCCGTACTATTCAAGGGTGAGGACATTACGCGAAAGCCTCCTCACAAACGATCGCGTATGGGCATGGCCTACCTGCCGCAAACCGGTAACGTCTTCGAGAGCCTCACTGTCTGGGAGAACTTGTTGCTAGCGGGTTACGATCTGGGAAAAGACGAGATGGAGGAGAGGCTGGAGAGCATAGCATCGTTCCTTCCTGAGCTTAAAGAACTCCTGCACAGGAAGGTAAAGACGCTGAGCGGTGGTGAGAGGCAAATAGTCGCCCTTTCCATGAGCTTGTTGAGGAACCCGTCTCTTGTGATGCTGGACGAGCCCACTGCCGCGCTAGCCCCCCGCTTAGTCAAACAGGCGCTGAAGCGAGTTGTTGAACTGAGAGATGAGCTAGGAGTCGCGGTAGTGCTTGTGGAGCAAAACGCGCTATCCGCGCTGGAGGTCAGCGATAAAGCGCTACTCATGGTTTCCGGTGCCGCAAGGTTCTGGGGGAAGCCGAGCGAGCTCTTAGAGGACAGGGAGCTGGCTAAAACGTACCTCGGCCTGTAGGTGGTTTCGATGCTCGATGTGCTTACCGGCGCCTTGATCTACAGCAACCTTCTCGCGCTGTTGGCCGTGGGTCTCAGCTTGGCTCTGCTCACGTGCAGGGTCTCCAACTTCGCTCAGGGGGATATCGCCATGGTGGGAGTCTACACGGCCTATACGTTTAGCGTGGTCGCGGGGGTAACGCCCTACGCGAGCATACCAGTGGCTTTCGTCGCCGGTGGGCTTGTCTCGCTTCTAGCTTACTTGGTCGTATTCGAGCCGCTGCGCGGGAGAGCCGACCTTGTGACGCTCATGGTGGTTTCGATGGCTTTGGACATGGTGATCCGGTACTCGCTTCACGTGTACGCGGATCTCATGCAGCAGTGGCTTAAGGTTTACACGAGGCTGTTCATGTTCAACGACTTCCTCGTTGAAGTAGCGGGAGCTCACGTTCCCGGGGTGCTCATCGTGTCCACGGTGTCTACCTTCGCGCTACTGCTTTCGCTCTACATGCTGCTGTACAAGACGAAACTGGGAGCGGCTATGCGAGCAGCGATAGAAAACCCAAATTTAGCACAAACTCTCGGAATAGACGTTAAACACGTTTTCTCTGTGAGCTGGTTTCTCGCTGGCGCGCTGGCTGCGACAGCCGGTGTATTCCTACCTTTCAGGGTCATGGTCAACCCGGACACCGGGTGGTCTATGCTGCTATCGATGTTCGCTGCTGTGACGGTTGGGGGTATCGGCAGCATAGGCGGAAGCGTCGCGGGCGCCTACCTAATAGGCTTCTCCGAAACAGTGTTCTCCTATCAGCTGGCGGGGTTGGGAGTGAGCACAGCGTACAGGCCTCTCCTCACTTTCGCGGCCATTATATGTACTCTTCTAATGTCGCCGAGGGGTCTCTCGGGTTTGTGGAGCGGTAAAGGGTGGTGGCCACGTCGGAGGTGCTAGCTTTCTTCATAAGCTTGGGTACGCTCTACTCAATCTACGTGATCCTTTCAACGTCCATGGAGCTGGTATATGGCGAGCTGGGTCTTCCTGACTTCGCTAAAGCGGCTTTCTTCGCCATTGGAGCTTTCGCCGTTGGAGCGCTTACGACTAGGCTCGGCGCGGTGCTATCGGGGATTGCTTGGGAAGGTGAGTTTAAGCTACGCAGCTACTACTACGCGACCCTTGTCTCGGCAAAGGTTGCCGCGAACCCGCTCCTAGGTCTCACCCTGTTTCTCGTTCCCCTTGCCATTGCGGTGCCTTTAGCGATGCTTCTCGGCGTTATAGCTAGCTACCCCGCGCTCCGCCTCCGCGAGGACTACCTTGCGATAACTCTCATCGCGTTCAGCGAGATCGTTAGAGTGATCGCCCGCAACTACGAGCCTCTCGTAGGAGGCACCTTCGGCGCCGGCGTGGTGGACGTATTCGCGTGGCTCCGCAGCCCGTTGCGCGAGCTTTCGGTGATGATCCTCTCAGCGGCCTTCGCGGCAGGAGCTTGGCTCCTCGAGTACAGGCTTTCCACATCCCCATTCGGCAGGCTTCTCAGAGCGATCAGAGATGACGAAGTTGCGGCCGCTGCCTACGGCAAGGATGTGGCTCGAGCACGCGCATGGGCTATGGCAATAGGTTCAGGAATGGCTGCCGCAGCAGGGGTTATCTATGCTTTTTACATGGGGTCGGTTAACCCTGACGACTTTACGGTTTCACGAACATTCCTAGTGGTGCTGATGGTAACTGTTGGGGGTCGCGGTAACCCCAAGGGGCCGCTCTTAGGGGCGGCTGTGTACCTGGCATTCGACCGTACGGTACTCTTCGCTAAGCGGCTTCTACCAGCCCCCTTCGACGTGAACTACTTATCTTACATAGTTTTAGGTGCGCTCCTCGTGCTGTTCGTAATGAGGAGACCGGGAGGTCTAGCTCCTGAGCGCCCTCCTTTAACGGTTAACCGAGAAGAGGTGGAAAATATTATAAAACATTCTAAAACTTAACGTACTTTAGCAGTAGCTCCCTGCTCTTCCTGACACCTGTCGCGTAGTCTTCTTTTCCCTCGTATTCGAGAGAGACCCAGCCCTTGAACCCCGCGTTTTTTAAAATTCTGAACACTCTCTCGTAATCGATATCCAGCGTGTACCACTCTCCGCCGCCGAAGTAAGTTTTCGCGTGCACCATCACCGTGAAGGGGGCTATCGCTTCTAGCTCGCTGTAAGTGTCGTACACGAAGTTGCCGGTGTCCATGATAGCGCCGAAGTACCTAGAGTGCACCCTGCGCAGTATCTTCATCATGGTCTCAGCTCTCGTCGTCAACCCCCAGTGGTTCTCCAGCCCAAGTGTCACTCCGAGCTCCTCAGCCTTGTCGAGGCAGCGGTAGATGCAGTCGACAACCCACCCTACCGCATCCTCCTCGCTGTAACCCTCGATAGGAGGTTCCACACCTTTCCTCGCCATGAGCTCATCGAAGCTCTTCACCGTCCCCCACCTCCCGGAGTTTATTCGAACAATGCTTGCACCCAGCTCGTACGCTGTTTCGAGCCACTCGAGAACGTACCTGACTTGAGCTTCCCGCTCAGTTGGATCAGGTTTCACGAAGTTGTTGTGGATAGCTAACGCGTAGATCGGCATACCGTACTCGAGCGTTAACCGCCTGACACTTCTGAGGTAGCTTCTAGAGCGGGATTCAACGTGGTTGACAAGAACCTCCACCCCGTCGAAACCGTCACGCCACGCCATCTCGACGTACTCCTTAAGGGGGAGCTTGGGCCCCTTAAAGTGCCAGTAGGAGTACGTGGATATACCCAGTCTCATCGAGCCTTCGGAAGTGCGCTGCAAAATAAGTTTTTCCGCTATTTCTCCGCGCTCCCAGTCCATGCCTCTAGGATCTGAAGGAGGCGTTCAATGCACTCTTTTACGCGCTTAGTATTGCTGCAATCGATAACTGAAAGACCGCTACCGCAACCGGGTCTAACCGAAAGCTTGCTCAAACTTCCCCCCTTATCGATAAACGCGATGCAAGCTGTGACGCCCTTTTTCGAGGCGATAAGCTCGAAGTGTTCGCCTTCCCTTAATACCACATCGTAGCCGTTACTTCTCAAAGCTTCCGTAACTTCCTTGATTACGGGCTCCGCGGCTCTCATACCGAGTTTACATCCACCCCGAAGTTTTTCTACTTTTTGCTAGTAGCTCTAGAGAGAAGATGAACTGTGGTGCGTTTCATGCAGCACACTAAACCCTCTTCTTTGAAACGAACATTGTTTACGATGGACCGGCTTCGGGAGTTGAGGGGTTAAGTGCAAGGGTGCGTTTAGCTTCGCTCTTAGATTCTCGCAGGGCTAGATAGCATAGGTAGATGTTCCGCGCTCTCTCACCCAAGTACTCTTCCGCTTTCTTGGAGAGGTATTGCGTGAATTGTAGCCACCTAGCGTAGGGTAACTGCCTTATTCTCTTCAGGCTTTCTTCGTGCTCCCTACGTATATCATCCAGCGTGTACCTCATCCGCAGCCCAAGGTAAGATGCCAGCTCGTCGGCTCCGATGCGAGCGCCAAGTTTCTCGGCTGACAGCTCGGTCACGTCAACGAGCGCGCCATCCTCCCTGAGCCCGGTTAGAAGGGCTCTGAGACCGGCTAGCCCGCCCGCGCTTAGATCCTCAGCAACTCTTTCGAAGTTGTGCACAACGACGCTAAATCCTTCGTTCACGTAGCCAGCAACACTCTGCACAACTGCTGCTGAAGCTCTATCGATCAGATGGAACTCTTTTAGAAGCCTAAAGCTGTGAACCTCCTCTCCGTCGAACGCGGTTAGGAAGACCAGCGCAACCTCACCATTCTCGGTTAAAGGTACTCTCAAGGTGTCCAAAGAGAGCAGTTTCAGGGACTTAGAGGGTCTTGGTACAAATACTTCGACCCCGCCGAGTGACACTCTCACTTTCTCAGAAGCCACCACGGTGTCGAGAACGGTTAGCGCATGTGCTTTCGCTAGTTCCCACCTGTAGCCAATTTCTAAGAGCTTAGCGTAAGCCAGGTCGTCAACCTGCTCGATTAGGATCTCGTCCAGCTCGTCTGGCTCGTACCGCTCGACCGCGCGCTTTACTTCAAGCCAATCGAGCTTCTCGATGAGGCCTGCAGCGTCGTCCTCGAAGAGAACTAGGAGCTTCCTGCTTCCCACGGCCGACAAATCGTAGCTTACCCTCTTCAAGCCGATCGAAAAGACTCTTCGGAGGACCGCCTTGACGAGCGCTAAGCCCAGCCTAGCCAGCTCCAGATCGATGGAGGGGTCCAGCTCGTAGAGCCTCCCGTAGCTGTAGTCCTCGTACCTACCCATCGTCGTCGAAGGCACATCGATCGTGCGTCTCGGCCTGTACACGTAGGTCCTGTCACCGGCCACTTTCAAGCGCACGCCTTCGCCGTCGACGATCCACACGACCCTGTAGGGCACCTCTAGGTAGGGGCCGAAACCGCTCGTGGGCGGGTGCATTGTGCATATGACCTCTGACCTTAAGAGGCCCCTCACGTAGTCCCTCCACAGATCCCCTTCCTCGCCCCACTGGGCTTTCACCTTCTTGTACTCCTCGTACGCCGTTGCTAGGAACTCGTGTTTATACACAGTATGCAGTGTCGGGCGCTCTTCCTCGACGAGTGTCACCCACCTGCCCTTCGTGACGCGGAGGTTGGTCACGAAGAAGTCCGACGTGAAATCGAAGCAACCGGGCTGGAGCTTTTCCACCACATCCACGTGAGACGCTTCTTGAAGGTACTCGACTCCTTCCTCTGAGGTTTTTACCCGCTTTACGCCGTAAGGGGGACCGTACTCGTAGAAATTCAGCATGTGCCAGGTCCGCTTCCCCTTCACGGTCAGCTCGCCGCCCCTAGCGAGGCCAAGCTCTTGAAGAAGTCTTAGCTCCTCTTCGCAAGGTCTCAAACCAAGGCTTCTGGTGGATACCAGCTTGAAAAGCCCGGTAAACAGAAGCGCGTACTTGTTTTCTCTGTTTACAACGGTTTTCTCCAAAGGCAGGTTAAGCCACTTTTTGAGAGCTTCGAAGCCTCTGGTTAGCAGCTCTCGATCCCACCTTGTGTACGGCACTATTATGGTTTCTGTGAAAGGGATCGAACGGCGCCTACCTTTCCTTCCCTCACGCTGCCAGAACTCCCTCACGTCGTCAGGTAAGCCTAGATGCACTACGCGGACTACCGTGCCGATGTCTATACCCTGCACCAGCGTTCTAGGAGTGATCAGGACTTTCACAACCCCCAGCCTGGCTTCCTCCTCCACCTTCCTTCGCTCTTCCTTCGACACAAGGTGATGGTGTACGGCTACGCCACCGGACTCTCGGGAACCTAGCCTTTGCCTAAGCCTTCTAGCGACTTCCTCGGCTACCCCTACGCTCCTTGTGAACACGAGAGTTACACCATCGTCCTCGACGTAGCGGGCTAAAAGCTCGAGGGGGTCGACGTGGGGGATTTCGGCCTCGATGCCGACTGCCCTCAAAGCCAGCACGACCTTGTAAGCGGTTTTCCTGAACTCCTCCGGATCGAGGAGCGCTTTCTTTACGTCCTCACCTACACTCAACTTTTCGACTTCGCCGACTCTCTCGAGGAGCAGCGTTCTAAGCTTCTCCAGATTCCTGCCAAGAACCACGTAGAGCCTGTTTGCTACTCTGAAGGGCTCGCCCTTTACCACAGCCGCTTCCCTGCCGTTGATCTCGCTGAGGATAGCAGCCATCTCTTCGGGGTTGCTCAACGTGGCTGTTAGCACAGCCACCTGGGGCTTCCATCCCATCTCAGCGAAAACTCTCAACATGCCTACGATAAGCGCGAGTTCGCGCGGGCTGTAGAAGTCAAGCTCGTCGAGAACGAGCAAGCTAAAACGGTGGATTACAGGAACTAGAAAACTTTTCGAGGGAGATGAAGCGTAGCGCTTAAGGTCCTGCATAATGAATGCGGGGTTGCTTGCTACGACGAGAGCACTCCTCATTCTCTCCCTTACCGTTCTCCTCCCCGCGCTGCCAGCTGCTTGGATGCTTGGAGCATCCACCTGTACCATGTCAGCACCCAACTGGGAACAGTAGGTACTCAACCTCTGCACTTGGTCGTTAGCAAGCGCCAGAGTTGGGTAGAGCGCCAGCGCTCTAACCGCATTCTTGGCGGCGTAGAGAAACCAGGCTTCGGTTTTGCCGCTACCGGTACCGGCGATTAACAACAAGTTTTTTCCTTCTTCTAGCTTTCTCAGAGCTTCCAGTTGGTGCTTGTAAAGGCGCTCACTGCCCAACGGGGTTCTTGCCAGTTCCGGTAGGAGGTCGGCGAAGCGCAAACTAACCCTGGGAGGTTCGCTTCCCGTCTCGACTTCGCGGTAGTAGGAGTAACCGAGCGATTCTAGGAGTTGAGCGGTGTCGATAACCACGATTCTGGGATGAACCCCCCCTGAAAAGCACTGCGCTACTGTTCGGCAGCGCGATCGTCGGAGTAAAACACTTTAAATGATGATGTCGAATTGCTGTGTGCGTTGGAGACAGGTGTTCTTATTGATGATCATAGTGATGTTAGGCATAGCGATTGTCAACTTTTTATGGCGGCGGGAAGCGAAGCCGGTCGTGCAGAGCGTCGAGGTTTTGAGTATCAACCCTCCTAGGGCGCGTGTTTACTCTCGCGTCGAAGTAGATGTGAATGTTACAGGTTACATAGGTAATCCATTCGACCCTGAAGACATTAACGTTACAGCGTTTATTACAGACCCAGATGGTAAAGTGTACACGGTGCCCGCTTTCTACTACCAGGATTATAGAAGGGTTCTGCTTGGCAACGTCGAAAGGCTTGAACCTGTAGGCCGACCTCTTTGGAAGGTTAGGTTCACGCCAACGAAGGCCGGCCGCTACGAGTTTTACGTGGAAGCTGCGAGCGAAGGGTCTTCTGCGAGGACTCCAGTCTACAGCTTCGAGGTTGAACCCTCTGGTCTGCCGGGTTTCGCTAGGGTGAGTGGGCGCGATTCTAGGTACTTCGAGTTCGACAACGGTAGCTCCCAGTTTTTCGTGGGGCTTGACGTATGCTGGTCCGGCACGCGAGGAACCTACGATTATGACGAGTGGTTCCGCGCGATGGCCGAGTCTGGTGTCAACTTGGTTAGGTTATGGATGGCTCCTTGGCGCTTCGGGATTGAGTGGAAGCAGCTTGGACGCTACGACCTGGAGGAGGCTTGGAGGCTCGACTATGTGCTCGGTTTGGCCGACCGCTACGGAATTTACATCATCCTGTGCTTGATGAACCATGGGCAACTCTCAACGCAAGTGAATCCCCAGTGGAGCGAGAACCCGTACAACAAGGCTAGAGGAGGGCCTCTCTCTAAGCCCGAAGAGTTCTGGA
>Ga0209183_1000231_pt1 | contig 26121 bp, 28 predicted proteins | sample LHCtaG_2_FD_184120 | JGI IMG/M metagenome (GOLD analysis project Ga0209183, IMG submission 184120) | Hot spring microbial communities from Little Hot Creek, USA to study Microbial Dark Matter (Phase II) - LHC4sed_replicate (SPAdes)... | ecosystem: Environmental > Aquatic > Thermal springs > Hot... | reverse complement strand
GCTGGGTACGCTACGTAGGCCAGGGCTTTGAGGTACTCACCTAGGGCTACCCTAACTACAGCCGAGGCTAGGGAGGCGTAGGGGACCGCTAGGACCGCGGTAGCCGGGGGTTTAAGCTCGTCGAGGTTTACGAAGAGGGCTGCGAAGTAGGTAACTGAGGCTATACCTATTATCGAGGCTGACAGTATGCTAGCAGCTCTAACCGAGGGAGATCTGAGGACTGCTGGGAGGGATATGGATAGGGATGAGAGTACGGAGAGGTAGGAGGATATGAAGAGTACTGCTACGAGCTCCGGGGTTAGGTACTTCACGGTATCTATGGAGCGGGTGAGGACCGGTAGTAGGTAGAGTAGTAAACCGCCTAGAGCACTACTAGAGCCTCCGGCAAGCCCTACTATGCTAGCCGCTACAACCTTACCCAGCACGAAGGAGCTCCTACCAACGGGTGTTGCTAGGACCTTCTCTAAGGTCTTCCTCTCCTTCTCCCCAACTAATGAGTCAGCTATGTAGGAGGCAGCTGGTGTAGTTACGAAGACTAGGCTAAGTGCTAAGAGCCTCCCTAGGTAAGCTCTAAGCTCCTCACCAACACCTACTGGCACCCCGCCCGGCGTTACCACTAAGGTCTTCACAGCTATAGGGTCGAGTACCGCCTCCGCGAGTACTCCAGTACCTGCTAGCTCCCCCAGTACCTCTACCTTAGCCTTAGCTACGGCCCTCGATACGTACCTAAGTACGGCCTCCAAGTAGCTGGCTGCCTCATCTACCCTCGGGGAGCCTAATCTCTTTACTAGGATTACGGAAGACTGGCTCTCAAAGCTCGTTAGGTTCCTGATGAAGCCCTCCGGAAGCTTAAGCACTATGTGAGCTGCTGGATCGTCACCTAACACCACTACGTAGCCGTAAGAGCTTGCGAAGCTCCTAACGACCTCGACTATACTGGAGGAGCTAACTACATACCTACCTAGGGTAGCCTCGTCCCCATCCTCATCAACTAGCGCTACTACTACCTCGTGAACTGCCGGTAGGTAAATAGCTACTAGGCCCATGAAGGACATTGTGAGGACCGGGGTTAGGACTACCATAGCTAGGGTCCTACGGTCCCTAACCATCTCCCTAAGCTCCTTCCAGAGGACCACACCTAACCCCGGCAACTGGTTAAGCCCTATCAACTAAGGTCACCCGACCTTAAAACTTCGGTGGATAGTACCTTAACTAGCTGCTGATAGAGCTCCTAGACACCAGCTTTGCAAAAGCTTCCTCCAGATCCTCAGCTCCGCTTAAGCTCAGTATCTCCTCAACAGTACCCTGAGCTACTATGACCCCGGAGTTAATTAGAGCTACCCTATCGCAGACCTTACTTACCTCGAACATGTTGTGCGAGGACATCACTACAGTAGTACCTAGCTCCCGAGCGAACCTCCTAATAACCTCGCGGATGTACCTAGCTGATACTACGTCTAGCCCTGCAGTAGGTTCGTCCAAGATAGCTAGCTTAGGTCTTACCATTAGAGTAGCCGCTAGGGCTACCCTCCTAACCATGCCCTTACTGTAGGTCTCCACCTTCCTGCTTAACTCTCCCTCAGAGAGCCCTGAGATGGTGGCTCCCAGCTTAACTACCTCATCTACCCCTCCCCCGCGGTAGTAGATCCTCGCAAAGAACTCCAGGTTCTCGTACCCGGTTAGCCTACCATAGAGGTTGGACTCCTCTGGTAGGTAGCTGACCAAGTCCCTTATAGCCTCAACCTCATCGGGTACCCTATGCCCTAGAACTACTACCCTACCTGCAGAAGGTCTTACCAACCCAACTACAATCCTAAGTAGAGTTGTCTTACCGGCTCCGTTAGGCCCTACGATACCGAAGACCTCCCCAGTGCTGACCTCTAGGTTCACCCCCTTAAGTACCTCATTCTTACCGAAGGACTTCCTAAGCCCCTCGACCTTAACCACTACCTCCAACTCCGTGCACCGAGTGCTCTAGTACCCTAAGCACTAGGTACGTTAGCTTTATTATGGAGTTCGACGCTGCCCTTAAAGCCCGGAGATCTGGTGCCTCAACCTTAAGCCTCAGAGCCGTCCCCCGGAGGTCTACGGAGGTCTTAACCCCTCTAAGCCTAGGTACCGCCTCAGCTACTAAAGCCCGGTAGGTAGCCCTAGCTAGTGCTTCATCGCTAAGCTCTAAGGTTAGCTCCAGGTAATTACCTACCTCTACGGATCCCACAGTACTGCACCTCAAGCTCTCTAGCTACCCTACTGGATAAAACTACAGAGCTACTACCCCCGCTTAAGCTACTCTAAAGGGATCCTCGCTACTGATGAGCTGTATGGAGAGGACCCCAAGGTTTACAATCCCCGTACCTCTAAAGCACCTCAGGGTTAGGTAGACGAGCTCAGCAGGCTATGAATATCTCCCCGGTGTTAACGGCGGGTTCCGGTACAACACTCCTCAGAGCTTCCCTGAGACTGTGGGGAGTGCCGGAGGGTCTGACCTCCTCCCCGCCCCCTAGGGCTGGGAGGTTCGGGATTACATCTCCCCGTGGTGGGGATTTAGCCCCGGGCCGGGTCTCCGGCCCACTACCCTACCTCTCTCTTCAAGGGGCTCGGGGTTATGGGTGTTATCACAGCCCCGGAGGCGTAGGTTTAACCTTACGTATGCTAGAGGTCTGCCTCCGAGGCTCACATGCACTATAATCATCATCGAGAATACTGGAGAGTGCAGAGATTATAAATCCCCATCCCCACCCTAAAGGACGGGGCTTTCAGTGGGTAAGACCCCAACATTAACAGTAGGCGGCTGCCAGAGACTTATTTCTAGGTCTACGTAGAAGCTTGGGGGCGTGGATGAGGATCCTACTAGTGCACTCTAGAACCTTTGAGTACCGGGCTTTAGAGAAAGCTTTAGAAGGTGCTGAGGAGCTGGACCAGGAGAGCGCTTCCGGTAGTTTCTCCAACTTTCTCGTAGTCTTTGTAAGTGTAGAGAAGGGGGATAGAGCTGGTGGGAGTGAGCTTCTTAGAGTGGTTGCTGAGGACATAGCTAGGGTGGTTTCTACAGTTAGAGCTGATGGGGTTGTACTCTACCCCTATGCACACCTATCGAGAGACTTAGCTGGAGCTGATGAGGCTATAGAAGTACTGAAGAGCTTGGAGAGAGCCCTCTCGGAAATGGGGATCCGCGTACATAGAGCGCCCTTCGGCTGGTACAAGGAGTTTAAGCTCGAGTGCTACGGTCACCCGCTCTCGGAGCTCTCCAGGGAGTTTAGAGCTGAGGGGTTAAGGAGGGCTAGGACCATTGAGAGGAGGTACGTAGTCGTGCTCCCAACAGGTGAGGCCGTGGACCCCGCTAAGTACATGGAGGTAGGGGATGACGAGGAGCTTAAGGTACTGATATCTAAGGAGGTCCTCAGGGTAGAGCTACCAGGTGGGGAGCCGGAGGTTACCTACGCGTGCAATAAGTTCGGCTTCGAGTGGGAGCCTATGTCCGACGCAGGGCACATGAGGTACGGACCCCACGCTGCGGTCATGGTTGAGGCGGTCTCGAACTACGCGTGGGAGGTTGCTAGGTCCCTGGGGATACCGCTCTTCAGGGTTAGGGGTACGAACATGTTTAACCTGAAGTTCAAGCCCGTAGCTGAGCACGCGGAGCTCTTCGGCGATAGGCTTTACGAGGTTGAGACCGATAGGGGGCTGCACGTCCTTAGGTACGCTGCTTGCCACCAGCAGTTCGCGATGGTTAAGGACTGGATCATAAGCTACAAGGACCTACCCTTCGGGGTCTTCGAGGTAGCTGATAGCTATAGGTACGAACAGCCTGGTGAGCTCCAGATATGCTTTAGGCTTAGGAAGTTCCTAATGCCCGACCTACACGTATTCACTAGGGACCTTCGGGAAGCCGTTGGGATCTGCAAGCTGATCCAGAGGAGGATCCACGAGGAGATAGCTAAGCTGGGTAGGAGGTACGTAGCCCTCTACAACGTTACCGAGGACTTCTTCGAGAACAACTACGGGGACTTGGTCGAGTTCGTAAGGGGTGACGGTAGGGCAGCCCTAGTATCCGTACTACCAGCTGGTATCTACTACTGGGTACTTAACGTAGAGTACGTAATAATAGACTCCCTAGGTAAGCCAGCTGAGATAGCTACCTTCCAGATCGACGTAGGTAACGCGAGGAGGTTCGGCATAAGGTACGTTAAGGAGGACGGTAGTGAGGGCTATCCCGTGATAATACATACGGCTATAATAGGCTCGGTAGAGAGGTACATCTACGTAGTAATGGACACAGCTGTACTTAGGAAGAGGTCTGGATTACCACCCTGCATACCTACGTGGCTAGCCCCGGTACAGGTTAGGGTAGTACCTGTCTCATCTAAGTTCCTAGACTACGCAGCCGAGGTCTTGAGGGTACTAGCGAGTGTCGGTATTAGGGTGGACCTCGACGACCGTGACCTAAGCTTGGCTAAGAAGATCAGGGAAGCTGGGATGGAGTGGGTACCTTACTGCGCTATAGTTGGTGAGAGAGAGCAGGCTACTAGGACAGTCAATGTACGTATAAGGGAGCGAGGAGTCCAGAGGGCCATGACCGTGGAGGAGCTCATAGAGATGGTTAAGAAGGATATAGAGAGCTACCCGCAGGTACCTCAGGCAACTCCCTACTACCTAAGTAGGAGACCTACCTTAAACTACCTTAGGACCACCTAGGCTACCTCGGAAGCTCCCGGGGCAGAAGGGTATCAGCGGGGTATCCTGTAGCTAGCCGGGAGATGCTTATAAGGTAGGTATTAACGATCTCCTCTTATTGGAGGTGGAGAATGGGCTCTCAGATACGTGAGGTAGGGTCAGCTAGGAGAGCTGTTGAGGTAACTCTACATAGCCACATAAGAGGTCTGGGTCTGGATGAGCAGGGAAGACCTCTACCCGTAGCTGACGGGTTTGTCGGGCAGATTGAGGCTAGGAAGAGCGCTGCTGTAGTTGTTGAGCTAGTCCGCCAGGGTAAGATGCAGGGTAAGGGGGTCCTACTGGTAGGACCTCCGGGAACCGGTAAGACAGCTCTAGCGTATGCTATAGCTAGGGAGCTTGGTGAAGATACCCCGTTCGTAGCTCTACACGCATCTGAGGTGTACTCCCTCGAGGCTAAGAAGACCGAGGTTCTCATGAGGGCTGTTAGGAAGGCTATGGGGATTAGGATCAAGGAGGTTAGGCGGGTCTACGAGGGGGCTGTTAAGGAGCTTAAGATAGCGTACGGTAGGCACCCGTTTAACCCTTACCTAAGGGTACCTAAGGAGGCTAGGTTAACACTAGCAACTAAGGACGATAGCCTTACCCTAACTGTAGGGGAGGAGATAGTATCCCAGCTACTTAAGCTAGGTATTAAGAGAGGGGACCTAATATGGATAGACGCTGAGACGGGGTTAGTGCATAAGGTTGGGAGAGTTAAGGGTGTTGAGAAGGCTAAGTACTACGATGTAGACATCTGGGAGGTCTCCGAGGAACTACCTAAGGGCCCGGTTAAGAAGGAGAAGGAGATAACTAGGGTACTAACGTTCAATGACCTAGACCTAGCCCTAGCATCGCAGAGGCTGTCCATCATAGGGTTCCTAGGGGTTGAGCTGGAGAGGGAGGTGGACGAGGAGGTTAGGAAGGCTGTTAACTCCCAGGTTAAGAAGCTCATAGACGAAGGTAGGGCTGAGCTAGTACCGGGGGTACTCTTCATAGATGATGCCCACCTCCTAGACCTAGAGTCCTTCGCCTTCCTATCTAAGGTACTGGAGAGCGAGTTCGCCCCCATAATCATAATGGCTACCAACAGGGGGATGACTAAGGTATACGGAACTGATATAGAGTCACCGCACGGTATACCCCTCGACATACTCGATAGGCTACTCATAATACCGGTAAGACCGTACACCAGGGACGAAATAAGGGAGATAATAAGGGTTAGAGCCGAGGAAGAGGAGGTAGAGCTAGCCCCTGACGCTCTAGAGCTACTAGCTGACCTAGGAGTTAAGTACAGTCTTAGGTACTCTATACAGCTACTTAGACCGGCAAGCGTAATAGCCTCTAAGAAGGGTAGGGAGGAGGTTAGAGCTGAGGATGTTAAGGAGGCTAGCGCTCTGTTTATAGATACTAAGAGGAGTATAGAGTTCATTAAGGAGCACGAGGAGAAGCTACTTAAGTAGTACCTAGATCCAAACCCCCACTCTTTAATTTAACTACAGGGCTTAATTATCTGGAGGGCTTAATGCGCGGCTGTATAGAGGTCCCTGAAGTTAGAGGTGAGTACCTCGAGTACCTATGTGAGGAGGTCTACAGAGCTTACCTCGAGCTCCTGAAGAGTGGTGTAAGGGATGTAGTTATCTTCGTGGGGTCCTCTAAGGCCTTAGAGTGGGTAGCTGTCTCCAGGTGCGTTCTAACTAGGAACCTAGCTATACATATCGAGGTGTACTCGGGGAGAGCCCAGGAGGGTAACCCGGCTAAGGATCTTTGCAGTACCGTAAGGAGAGTTGAGGTCCCAGTCGCTCCACCTACATCACAGCTCAGAGAGTGTCGTTAGGTCATCCCGCTATGGAGTACTTTTCAGAGGTTAAAAGCGGTATGGCCCTTTGCGAGGTCTGCCGTAGGCGTGAGGCTAGGTACGTGTGTAGGATCTGCGGTAGGGAGGTATGCGGGGAGCACTACGACCCAGCTAGAGGTATCTGCGCCATATGCTCCGAGACTATGTGTACCGTATGCGGTACTAGGCTAGCTGTCGATTCCTGCGCTGTATGTGGGAGGCTTATATGTAGGCAGTGCTCCGTAGAGCTCCAGCCCGGTATTAGGGTATGCGGGAACTGCTACGAGGACCTCCCAAAGCTTATAGGGGAGGACCTAAGGCTTAGCTACCTAGCTAAACTACTTAAGAGGTCCCAGGATCCCGGCTCTTAAGCCTTAGCTAAGCAGGTTACTAGGGCTACTTTAGCGGTAGTTAGGCTAGTAACAGTGGGGGAGGTTCCACAGAGCTTTACCGACCTAGTTGTAGAGCTAGTATCGAGCTACTCTAGGGTACTGGAGGTAGACTTCTTAGAGGTCCTAGTGTACCCGGATGAGGGTAGGGCTCTAGAGGTACTTACTGCGGATGCTGAGCTAGCTGGTTCAAGCGTAGTCGCACTATACCCAGTACTCCACGATGCTTGGTTCAACTACCCGAGGGTCCACGTAGTCTACAGTACCTGTAGGTCGCTAAGTAGGGAGGAGCTGGAGACCCTCTTAGCTCACGAAGTAGCTCACGCAAAGCTTCACGGTAAGCGGGAGTACTATAGGGTAGTACTAGACCCACAGCTAGTCGGTACCCTCGGCTCCCAGAGGTACCTTGAGCACCTACATGCGGTCTCAACGGTGCTAAAGGACCTTCAGGTTTTCAAACTTCTAGAGTCTAGAGGGTTAACACGTGAGCTCTTAAACTACGCTAGATACTGCCTGAGGCAGCTGAGTAGTGTGGGTAGCTATCTAGAGGTACTTAAGCTCCTAGCTCCAGCTTATTACCTTGAGAAGTACCTAGGGCTAGCCCTAACCTCAGACCCTAGGGTTAGAGCTCTCTCAACGTGTCTCGAGGTACTGTTGGAGACAGCTACCGAGGTACCCTACGTAGATGTAGGAGCGCCTATAGCTCTTAGAAAGCTTATCGAGCTCAACTGCACTGAGTACAGACCCGGCGGCTAAGTCGAAGCGGTAGCCTTATCAGAGCTTTGGCCCCACGTCACCGATCAGAAGCGCCGGTAGGACCCCACTCATCACTTCACTGAAGAAGGGGCTTAGAGCCTTATAAACCCAGGATCCCGGAGGTCTTAACTAACCTCCTCCCGCGGGACGTTACAGCGTGAAAGCCCTATCCTAGGTCACACGTTTAACTGCATACACACGGCTACCCCCTATCTAGGGCGAGTTCTCAGTAGGTAAATTTATTGTTCTGAGGAAACAGGTCTTCCGGGGTCTTAGCTTGCGTGAGGTACCCCTAGTAGAGCTCCACAGGAGGTACGGTGGTAGTCTAGGTGAGTTCGGCGGTTGGTTAACGTCCTTCGACTTCGGGGATCCTGTAGCTGAGCACCTAGCTGTTAGGAACGCTGTAGCGTTCTTCGATGTAAGCCACATGGGCCGCTTCGTAGTGAGGGGCAGGAGGGTCTTCGAGTTCCTGCAGAAGGTTTTCGCTAAGGACTTAAGTAAGGTTAAGGAGGGCTACATGAGCGGCCCAGCTCTCCTACTTAATGAAGCTGCCGGCATGATCGACGACGTAATGCTCTACAGAGTTAAGGAGGACCTTTGGTACGCTGTAGTTAACGCTCCGAGAATCTCGAGAGACTTTGAGTGGCTTAGTACCTGGAGGGGTAGGCTGGGCTTTAGCGATGTGGAGATCGAGGACGTTACCAGTAGTACGACCCTCATAGCAATACAGGGACCGAAGTCTCTTGAGGTACTTGAGGGCCTCGGGGTTAAGGAGGCGGGTAGCCTGAGGATACTCCAGTTCGTAGAGGACGTTGAGGTTCTAGGTGGTAGGGTTACCCTAGTTAGCAGGTCTGGGTGGACCGGTGAGGAGGTTAGGTCCCACGGATTCGAGATCTGGGCACCGGTTGAGCTCGGATGGAGGATCTTCGAGAAGCTCGTAGAGCTCGGAGTGAGGCCTGCAGGGCTTATAGCTCGGGATACTCTAAGGCTTGAGGCCGGCTACCTACTCTCGGGAGTGGACTTCGACGAGAGCACTAACCCTGTTGAGGCGAGGTACTGGATGGCCTTCGACCTGGATAAGCGGGGCTACGTAGGCTACGAGAAGCTCGAGGAGAGGTACCGCGAGGGGGTTGACAGAGTTAGGGTCGGCCTTAGGTTTAAGAAGGGTGTTAGGCTTGTCCCAAGACGCGGGGACCCCATCCTCGTTGGAGGTAGGGAGGTGGGTTACGTAACTAGCGGTACCTACTCTATGTACCTGGAAAGAGCTGCAGCTATGGGCTACGTGTCCTCTAGGTACGCTTACCTAGGTGGCACAGCCTACGTTAGCTGTCGTGGAAGGCTGTACGAAGCTAAAATAGTCGAGCCCCCATTTATATAGCTTGGTGGTGTGCGTGCTGGTAAGAACTAGGGTCGGGGAGTACCTAGTTAGGGAGGACCTCTACTACACGGATACGGATGAGTGGGTGAGGGTCTCCGGAGACGAGGCTGTAGTCGGTATAACGGACTACGCGCAGAAGAAGCTTAAGTACATAGTTAGCGTAGAGCTCTCCAGCGCTGGTCGTGAGGTTAGGAGGGGTGAGGTCATAGCTACGCTCGAGTCCGTAAAGGCTATTGCTGACGTCTACTCTCCTCTAGATGGGCTCCTGCTAGAGGTAAACGAGGCGCTAGTAACTTCTCCTGATATGCTAAATAAGGATCCGTACGGAGCTGGGTGGATAGCTAAGCTCAGGGTTACCGGGTCCCTACCTAAGCTAATGAGCCCCGAGGAGTACGCTGACTACATTAGGAAGAGAGAGGGTTCGGGCTGATCGAATGGAGCTAAGGAGGTTGAGCACTCCACCGAGGATAAAGGTGCTTGAAGCCCTAGGTGCCATAGCTGACGGTAGGGTCGTTGAGGAAGGTGGTGGGCGTTTTAGAGTAACCTCCTCCGATAGTAGTAGGAGATACTCAGTCTACGTCGAGCCTAGGGGTCAGGGGAGGTTCATCACCTGCAGTACCGATAATGGAACTGTTTTTAGAGGATACGTAGGCTACCCGATAATTTCGGTACTCATGGTCCTAGGCTACCTACCTAGGGATGAGGTTGCGGAAAGAGCCCTCTCCGGAATTCCGTGGAGGAAGTTAAACGAGAGCCTAAAGAGGTACTACCTAGTTGAGAGGGAGGTCCTCAGGGTAGCTTCGTCGAGAGGTGCTACGAGCTCTAGACTGGAGCAGCTAGTATCTAGGGTACTCTCAGCCTTAGAGAGGTACGAGCTCCTCTACGATCCATCGACCTGTGGTGCGGTACATGGGGAGGTCGAGGGTACTGATTAAGGGAGGTCTCCGGGTCTTACTAGACCTCTACACACCCTATAAAGTTGAGGTTATGAAGTACAATGACTCCATACGGTGGTCAGGGTACTACGTAAAGCCCATCCACGTAACCTACAAGAACAGGAGCGGTATTACCTTAAGATACCTCTACTTCGGTAGGTACTGGTACAGAATTAGTAGGAAGGGGGGAAGGGTCTCCTGGATCTACCTAGGGCGTGAGAAGCCGGATCCGGCCTTACCTGACCCGCCTTTAAACCCGTTTGAGGGTCTGTCAGCTACGGCTATAGGTGAGGACGTAGAGCTAGATTTAGATAGCCTAAAGCTACTCTCCACTATCGAGAAGGCGTTCGGAGTCTCTAAGTTCTTTACCGAGATACTCGAAAGGATTCCCGAAGCGTAGAGCTGCTTTACTTTTTAGCTTCCCAGCTCACGCCCTAGAGAGCTGTCGCTAGCTCTATGTGGAGTACTAGCTTTAAAACAGCTCTCTAGATGTAGGTGGTGCGGTAGGTTGCCACGTGAGTACCCCGAGTACGCAGTAGCAGCTGTAGGAGCAGTTCTCATTCGTAATGGTAGGATACTCCTAGTTAAGCGGGGGTACCCACCTGCTGTAGGTAAGTGGTCCCTACCGGGTGGTGTCATAGAGGCTGGCGAGAGCTTAGCTGATGCAGCTACTAGAGAACTTGAGGAGGAGACGGGGCTTAGGGCGAGACCTTTGGGGGTAGTCTGGGTCCTCAACAACGTGGTCCTAGACCCTCTGGGTAGGGTTAAGTACCATTACCTAATAGTGGACGTAATCTTCGATAGCGAATCCATGGAGGGCGCTCTAAGAGCTGGTGGAGATGCTCTCGACGTCTCCTGGGTGGACCTAGGTGAGGTACCTACACGTGACGACATCTCTAGAACAGTTAAGAAGTTAGTGAGTAGGTTGGAGACCTACGGCATTACCTACATACCCCTAGACTCCTCGGATAACATAACCCAGGAGCTAGGTACCGAGTACGTAGCTTCCTGCAGGTCCTAAGCTCGTCCAGCTCTACAGGATGGCAAATTTATTCCTTAAGGTACTCATAAGCTCGGTGAAGCACGCGGTATGAGCTCACGTATAGGGGAGTTAAGGAGGCTATACGAGCAGGCCCTACTAGGAGGGGGTAAGGAGGCTATAGAGGCGCAGCACGCTAGGGGTAAGCTTACAGCTAGGGAGCGTATAGAGCTCCTCGTAGACCCTGACAGCCTCCTAGAGGTCGACATGTTCGTTAGGCATAGAGCTACCGAGTTCGGCATGGATAAGAGGTGGGTGTGGGGAGATGCTGTAGTTACAGGTCTCGCAACGATAGGTGGTAGGAGGGCTGTAGTCATAGCTCAGGACTTCACGTTCATGGGGGGCTCCCTCGGTGAGATGCACGCGGCTAAGATAGTTAAGGCCATGCAGTTCGCCCTAAGCCAGGGGGTACCGATAATCTTCCTCAACGACTCCGGTGGTGCTAGGATCCAGGAGGGGGTGGACTCCCTCAAGGGGTACGGGGACATATTCTACATGAACGTGATGGCCTCGGGGGTCGTACCTCAGATAGCTGCTATAATGGGTCCGTGCGCCGGTGGTGCGGTCTACTCACCGGCGCTCATGGACTTCGTAATAATGGTTAAGAAGACCTCCTTCATGTTCATAACCGGGCCTAGGGTAGTTCGCGCAGCTATAGGTGAGGTCGTAGACGAGTTCCAGCTTGGAGGTGCTGATGTACACGCAACTAAGTCCGGCCAGGCCGACTTCGTCGCTGGGAACGATAAGGAGGCTATCGATATAATAAAGAAGCTCCTCAGCTACCTACCTAGCAACAACATGGAGGATCCACCAGTAGTTAAGACTGACGACCCGCCGGATAGGTCTGTACCGGAGCTAGACGGGGTAGTACCAGAGGACCCTAACGCCTCCTACGATATGTACAGAGTCATAGAGGGGGTCCTAGATCTAGGTACCTTCCTAGAGGTTAAGGCTCAGTGGGCTCGTAACGCTATCACAGGCTTTGGTAGGCTGAACAGTAGGGTAATCTGCGTAATAGCTAACCAGCCTAACTACCTAGCCGGAGTGCTGGACATCGACTCCTCGGATAAGATAGCTGAGCACGTTAGGTTCTGCGACGCCTTCAACATACCGATATTAACCTTCGTAGACGTACCTGGCTACATGCCCGGTACTAGGCAGGAGCACGGAGGTATAATAAGGCACGGAGCTAAGGTACTATACGCATACAGCGAGGCCACAGTCCCGAAGCTCACGGTCATAGTTAGGAAGGCCTACGGAGGTGCTTACATAGCTATGGGCTCCAAGCACCTCGGAGCGGACTTCGTAGCAGCTTGGCCTACAGCTGAGATAGCCGTTATGGGACCTGAGGGAGCTGCCGAGATAATATGGAGGAGAGAGCTGGAGGCCGTTAAGGACCCGCAGGAGAGGGCTAAGCTACTAGCTAAGTTCACCGAGGAGTACAGGAGTAAGTTCGCTAACCCCTACGTAGCTGCTAGCCGGGGTTACATAGACGCCGTCATAGAGCCTAGGGATACCAGGAGGGTCCTAGCTAAAGCTCTAGACATGCTCTCGACTAAGAGAGAGGTAAGGGTATGGGTCCCGCCGAAGAAGCACGGCCTAATGCCAGTCTAGGGTCTACATATTCGTGAGCTACCGCCTAAGCTTACTACCATCACTACGATCTACGTCCTCCTGCCCCCTCCCCATCCTGAGGAACGCTTCTACCTAGGCTAGCTAAGTACCATGGGTTTTTAACTTTAACGCCGAAAATATCGGGGGAACGCGGTGGAACTACTGAGAGCTGAGAACCTGTCCATCGAGGTGTACGGTAAGGTTATAGTGAGAGAGGTAGACCTAGTAGTTTCTAAAGGTGAGGTGCTCTACGTAGTAGGTCCTAACGGGTTTCCCCGAGGCAAGTAGTTTTAGTTACTTGTGAATACTGTGGTTGCCTCGGGGTTCCCCCGCTTAGCTCGGGTTCTCACTGCTTCACTGCGGGGGCTATCGGGGCTCCACCTAACCCGTGAGCCCCTCATCTGCTTTAACCCTCTTAGAGCTAGGTTCCACGACGCTACGACGTCCCTAGTTGTGACTACGTCCCCTAGCTCGACGTACCTGTAGTTTATGAACACCAGCGGCTTACCGTTAGGTGATTCCTTGGAAGTTCCCCTCGGGTTTACGTAGATGACTCTAACCCCCTCTACTAATGCTTTGTACTCTACGTAGGTCTGTACCCTCCTGTAGCACCACAGGTGTGACTCCCAAGAGAGCCTGGAGTTATTCTTCTTGAGCTTCTCTAGGTCCTCGAGGACGATCGCAGCACCGTACTCCTCGGCTATCTTCACTACCTTCTTAGCTACGTAGTGTGATGAATCGGTAAGTACGTTCCTAGCTCTACGTAGCCACCTAGACCTCACCCTCCTAACCCACTTCAGGAACCTCCAAGACCTGGGGTACCTCCTCTGCAGCTCCTCGGCGAGCTTCTTGAGGTGCAGCGCCCTGCCCAAACCCCTAAACGGTATAACGCCCATAGAGACCAGGCTACCGTCTAGGCCCATGATTGTATATGTAACGTTGTTGAAGTTTACGTCCACACCCATAACTGCCCTGGGCTCTTTTAACTTAACCTCCCTGTTGAACGTTAGGTATGCGTATATCCTTCCATTCCTGTAGCTTAACTGTACCTCGCCAAGGCTCCACGAGCTGTTGAGGTACCTAGCTAGGTGTCTGTGTAGCTTTAACTTAAGCTCAACCCAGCGGTTGTTCAGGACTGCTACCCTGAGAGTCCCCGCGTTGAAGTCTACCCTGTAATCATATGTGCTGACCCTAGCCGTCAGCCTCCTCAATACTGGCTTGGAGCCCTTGTTTCCCTTGGTTGCTTTTACGACCTCTCTTGCTCTCTTATAAATCTCGGAGGCGTGGTGCGCCCGGAACCCAAGCTTTCTCAGCTTTCCGTAGAACACCTCGTGTAGCTTCCTCCTAGAGTGTACCTTGTCTAACCCCCATATCCCGTCTATAATGCATTGCACTGCATCCCGGTAAGCTCTCAGGAACTCGAGTAGGGGCCCCTCACCCCCCTCGGGGGCAACCGCTTCAACCCTCACGGTTGCTCTAACCCTCACCGAGAGGCTCACTGAGGGCACCCCTTTACTTAGCTATTAATAGAGTTTGTAAGCTTTGTTAGTAGGTAACGTATTCACAGCAATCTACAGGTAATTACAAACACCTTTAGCTACCGCAAACCCTGCCGCAGGCTCCGGTAAGACAACGCTACTAAGAGGGCTTGCTGGGTACTCTGGCTATAGGGAGGTTTCGGGGAGAGTAGTATTCTGCGGTGAGGATATTACTGGTACGACCGCTGACTACCGGGTATCTAGGGGGCTTGCACTAGCGCACCAGATACCCCCTAAGCTATCCGGGCTTAAGACTAGGGACCTCCTAAGTTATATAGCTAAGAGGTTCGGGAGGGTTGATGATGTGGAGGAGGTTGCTAAGCTACTCGACATAGGCCACCTAATGGATAGGGAGTTCGGGTGTGGGTTCTCAGGAGGTGAGCTAAAGAGGGTTGAGCTAGCTACACTCCTACTACTAAACCCTAGCTTAGCACTTGTAGACGAGCCCGACAGCGGTGTGGACGTGGACTCCGTAATGCTAGTTGCCGATGGTATTAAGAGGCTCTACGAGCTTAGCCCCTATAAAGCGGTAGTGGTTGTATCTCATACAGCCTTCGTAGCCCGGTATGTAAGCCCCACTAGAGTGTGCGTTATGAACGCGGGGACTCTACTTAGGTGCGGGGGTCCCGAACTTCTGGGCGAGGTGATGAGGTACGGCTTTAAGGGGCTGGGTTGAGGAGGTTAGGAGGAGGGCAGTTAAGGGGCTAGGTAGGCCCCCACCCTACGGTTTCGACGTAGACGTCCTCCACTACGTTGAGCTCAACAAGAAGGCTACGCCTAGCCTACCGGACCTTAGTAGAGCCTCGGAGGTCGGCGTAGACCTAGAGAAAGCCGGGAGGTCGGCGTACTACCTCCAGGTAGATCAGAGGGTACTCCAGTACCTCAGTAGGATACCTGGAGTAGAGGTTACTGCGGTTGAGGAGTTCGCTGAGAGGGAACCAGACCTAGCTGCCGAGTACCTCTGGAGACTCCTCGACCCCTCGGAGGATAAGTTTGCTGCAGCGGCAGCTCTCTACGGTTTCGGCGGCTTCGTCATTAGGGTTAAGAGAGGAGCTAAGGTTGAGGAGCCTATCCAGGCCTGCCTCTTTATGAGCTCCCCAGGTCTTCAGGCACCACATAACGTTGTAATAGTGGAGGAGGGGGCTGAAGTTACGCTGTACACTGGCTGTACGATAATGCCCGAACCCGCCGGGCTTCACGTAGGTATCTCGGAGTTTTACGTTGGTAAGGGCGCTAAGCTTAGGTATGTCATGGTTCATTCATGGAATAGGGTAACCCACGTAAGGCCTAGAACAGCCGTGAGGGTCGATGAGGAGGGCGAGTACGTATCGTACTACATATCACTCGGTAAGGTTAAGTCGATCCAGACCTTCCCAGCGGTACACCTAGGTAAGGAGGCTAAGGCGTACTCAGCCTCGGTAATCCTAGGGCTCGAGGACTCTGAGATAGATGTCGGGACCTACGTTGCTCTTAGCGAGGGCTCTAGTGCTCAAGTGGTATCGAGGGTCTTAGCTCGGGACTACTCTAGGGTGTGGACTAGGGCTATCATAAGCGGTAGTAGTGGAAGGGGGCATATAGACTGCAGGGGGATGCTGGTTCATGACACAGCCCAGATCTACGCAGTACCTGAGCTAAGAGCTCTAGGTAGGGAAGCTCAGCTAACGCACGAAGCTGCTATAGGGAAGCTCTCAGAGGATGAGATAGCCTACTTGATGAGTAAGGGGTTCTCCAGAGAGGAGGCTGAGGGTATCTTAATCCGGGGGTTCATAAGCGTTGACCTAGAGTGGCTACCACACCGGATACGCAGGTACGTAGAGGGGATCCTGAACCTGGTAGCTAGTAGAGCCTAGCACTGCTCAATTTGGTTTCTGGGAGTAGCCCTAAGCCCCCAGCTAAATACCTCTATAGCTACTCCTCCCTCTCTGAACCTATACCGGAGGTCTCCACTATCTCTATTAAGGAGTCTACTACGTGCTTAAGCTCTTTGAGCACCTTGACTATCTTCTCCTTAGAGAGCCCCGAGGCCTCGAGCATCCCGAGGGCCTGCTTCCTTATCCTACTCTCCACCTCGTCTGGGTCTACGCCTCTAGAAAGTAGGTACCTCCTCAACCTAAGCATGGAGAGTACTGCTCCCTCTACGTACCTTACGTTCTTATCGCTCTCCACCTTAGGCATTTGACCACCAAGCTGACTCCAGGTCTTACTACGGTCTAGGAGGTTATAAGCCAGCCGCCTACCCCTAGGACGGGGGCTTATAGTAGAGGGCCCTTAGCGCGTTACGGAAGCTCCAATCCTCCTTAGGAGCTCAACTCTCTCCGGTTTCACTACGTAGCTCCTCAGAGGTCCTATAACCCTCCTCACTAGATAGTCTGCGATGGCGGTCTTCAGGTCTGCTGGGTGTAGCCTACCCTCTACGTAGTCCTTCTCCAGCTCCTCGTACCTCCAGTAGGTTACGGGACCCCCGAACTTCTCGGGCCTCTCAACCCGGAGCTCGGCCTCACCGCCTCTGAAGATTATGTGCTTAGCTATGCCGAGTACTGGGTTACCCTCTACCTCTCTTGGTGGGCAGTAGGCTTTAGCTATCTTCATTCTGATATCCTCGTCGGAGTCCGTTAGGAATATAGCTGACTCAGGCTTGGACTTACTCATCTTTATCTCGGCTGCGAACTCGTCCTTAGGTAGGGACCTAACCTCCATCTTCGTAACCCCCTGGAGCGACGGTAGGAGCGGCGTGTGTACGGCTATAACCTTCTTCCTCCCCAGCTTCTCAGCTACGTCCCTAGCTAGCATGTGTGCCTTCCTCTGGTCTATACCCCCTAGGGCTACGTCAACGTCTAGCTCGTAGATGTCGGTAACCTGCATGAGTGGGTAGATGAACTTGGAGAAGTCGGCCTCAGCTTCATCAGCCCTCCGACCCATTATCGTTAAAGCCCTCCTAACCCTAGCTAGTGAAGCGTTCTTAGCTACCCTGACCAGGGTCGCCCAGTACTTCGGGTTACTTACAAGCTCATCAGCGTAGACTACCCTAAACCTACCCTCAAGACCTAGTGCGTTCAGGACATCGACTACGTGTTGCGCAGCAGCCCTGATGAGCTCTATGTCTCCCCCGAGCTTATCGTTTATCCAGGCGTGCCAGGTTGCTGCTAGGAGTACCATATCTACCCCAACATCGACCAGCTCCTTGAACTTGTAAGCCCAGATAAGCCATCCTACGTGGAAGAGGCCGCTAGGTTCGAAGCCTATGTAACCTCTACCACCACCCCTCTCTAGAAGGCTCCTCAGCTCCTCAACTGTAACCACCTCTTCAACATCCCTTAGCACTACCCTCAACTTGGACTCTAAGTCCAAACCTACCTCCCGCTATAACCTCCCAGCTATGTTTAAAATAAGTATCCAGAAGGGCCGGGGGTGGCCCTTCCTACCTCATCGAACCCCGTGACACGGGGTACTTAGTAGGACCGAGTAGTATGTGCTAGGAAGCTATTTAAGCTTACCCCCAGACCTCCTGATTAAAGCTGAGGGTATCGGAGACTCCAGCTCCTTTAACCTCTCCTCCATCTCGCCGATCCTCCTCATAACCTCTCTAAGGGTCTCGTCTACGAGAGCTACCTTACCCTCTAGGTACGTAAGCCTACCAGCAAGCTCCTTAACGCTTTTCTCGAGGTCAGACCTACCGGAGGAGCTGAGGGAGTCCTGTAGACCTAACCTTATGTACATCTTTATGAGGTCCGTTATCTGTATACCCATACTAGCTGCAACTCTCCTAAGCTCCTCGTACACGGAGTCCGGTAGCGATATGTGTACCGTCGGAATATACGGACCCTCAAAGAGTAGTACTAACAGGAGTTTATAAAATTATCTGTACTCCATGTCTTCCTCTTTAAGTCAGAGTACATATGGCCTAAGCCTTACTTCGATTATAAGCTTATGTCTCCAGATACTCTACGGTGAGGTCACTTGAAGGTTGTATCCCTCAAGGTAGATGAGAACCTACTACAGGCCCTTAATGATGCTGCTAAACGCGAGGGGGTTTCTAAGTCCGAGATCGTACGTAGAGCTTTGGTTAGGTACCTCGAGGAGATAGGACTAAAAACAGGCGGGGTAAGGGTTAGGCACGTAGTTCTAGCCTAAGGTCCGGGAGCAGTAGCCCTACCTACTACGGTGGGCTGAGTACGTATACCCTAGCTTTATGTAATTCCTGAAGCTCTTCGGGTACCAGCCTAAGCTCATTCGTCTCTAGAGTGGTGACCTCGTAACTCTCCCTAGCTAGCTCTACAAACACGTCTACGGGTAGTAACGGTAGGTTAACACCTTTAACCCAGTAGTGCATTGGTACAACTACCCTAGGGTCTAGAATCTTCAGTACCTCAATAGCCTCCCTAGGGTCTATGGTGAATGTACCCCCTACTGGTACTAGAACTAAGTCCACAGGCTTAAGGGGTGCTAGAACAGTATCGCTAGGTACGTGTCCGAGGTCTCCTAGGTGTAGTAGGGACACACCCTCTACCTCCATCCTGTATGCGACTACCTCACCCCTCCTCCTACCTCTAACCTTATCGTGGTAGAGCTTCAGCCCGGTAGCCCTATACCTACCCCCAACTAGGAACTCCCCCTCCCTCATGGAGTGCCTCTCAGCTCCAGGCTTAGCTACTGTGCTGTAAGCGTTGTGGTCGAAGTGCTCGTGAGTTATTAGAACAGCATCAGCTTTAAAGCTAGGGGGCTTAAGCCCTATGCTATAGCCGTCGTGGGGGTCTAGAGCTATGGTAAATCCCCTGGAGTCAACTACCTCAAAACAGGCGTGACCGTGCCACCTGAGTATCAAGCTACCCACCAACTAGGTGTTTTCCTAGAGGTATATATCCTCAGCTTATAGACCTTGACCGCAGCCCCTTATATTAAGCCTCTGTAGTGCGTGTTAGGGGAGAGCTTGCGGAGGCTCTTCGGTACCGACGGTGTTAGGGGTGTGGTTAACGTTGACCTAACTCCAGAGCTAGCTCTATCCCTCTCCATAGCTATAGGTACGTACTTCAAGCCTGGGTCTAGGATCCTAGTAGGCTACGATACCAGAGCTGGTAACACCTTCTTAGTACCGGTAATCATAGGGGGTCTAGTATCTACAGGAGTTAAAGTATACGACGGCGGTCTAGCCCCAACCCCAGCTATCCAGTACTACATCAAGAAGGCGGGATTCGATGGCGGGGTCGTAGTTACAGCCTCGCATAACCCACCTGAGTACAGCGGGGTTAAGGTAGTTATGGCCGACGGAATTGAGGCGCCTAGAGAGGTGGAGGAGGAGATAGAGAGGATACTCCATGAGTCTAGGTTTAGGAGGGCCTCCTGGAGCGAGCTCTCCCATGGGGTCACTAGAGTTAGCGATGTAGTTACGAGGTACGTGGAGGGTATATTAGAGCTAGTCGATACCGATAGGGTACGTAGGTCTGACTTTAGGGTTGCTGTAGACCCCGCTAACAGTGTTGGAGCTCTTGCTACACCTACCCTACTTAGAAGGCTTGGGGTTAAGGTGGTTACGGTAAACGGCGAGCTGAGCTCTACTCCCTCTAGAAACCCGGAGCCTAGCCCGGAGAATATTGTGGACCTCGTTAGGTACGTCCAGAGCTCTGGAGTAGACCTAGGAGTAGCGCACGACGGTGATGCCGATAGAGCTATCTTCGTAGCAGACGGGGGTATAGTAGTACCTGGCGATAGCTCTGCTGTACTCCTATGCCAGCACATAGTCGAGAACAGGGGGGAGAGGGAGCCTCCAAGGGTAGTTACAGCGGTATCCAGCTCAACGATTGTTGAGAGGGTACTAGGTAGGTACGGTATCGAGGTGGTGTGGACTAGGGTTGGTAGCATCGTGATCGCGAGGACCATGCTGAGCTTAGGTGCTGTAGCTGGCTTCGAGGAGAACGGGGGCTTCATGTACCCAAGGCACCAGTACGTTAGAGACGGTGCTATGGCTGTAGCCCTAATGCTTGAGCTACTGTCCTATAGTGGGAGGAAGTTGTCGGAGTTAGTGAGCTACCTACCTAGGAGGTACATAATTAAGAGGAGGGTCTACGCCCCTAAGGAGCTCCTACCGGAGGTCTATGAGGAGCTTAGGAGGAGGTTCCCTAAGGCTAGGGTAGTAGATGTAGATGGAGTTAAGGTTATAGATGAAAGCTTCTGGATCCTGGTAAGGCCTAGCGGTACCGAGCCCCTCATAAGGGTCTTCGTTGAGGGAGAATCCGAGGAGGTGGTAGGGGATCTATTTAAGGAGGTCCTAGAGATACTTAAGGAGGTGTGTGGATGTGAGGTACGTACTGCTTAACCTACTAGCCTGCCCGATGTGTAGGTCCTTCCCCCTAAAGCTCTACGTATTCGAGGAGGTAGTCATAGATAAGGAGTTCTCAGTTAGAACACCCTTCTGCGATCTCTACTGCGCCTCCCGTGGAGCCTACGTGAAGGACCTCCAGATAGGGGAGTTAAACTGCAGTGAGTGCGTTAGGCACGATATAACCTGGGGTCTACTGCACTGCACTAAGTGCGGTAGGTGGTACCCGGTGATAGATGGTATACCGTTCATGTACCCGGATGAGCTCAGGGTTAAGCCTAGGGTAAGGAGTAAGGAGGAGGAGTTCCTCAGGAAGTTTAGCGATAGGATACCCCCCGAGGTACTGGAGAAAGACCCACTTAAGCAGATGAGATCCGGCTCCCCGCAGAGCTGAGGTAGGGCCTCACTATAGGTAGTTCCAGCACATCACTAAGTGCCTCCTCCCAACCTCTACGGGTTGCGGTCTCTCAGTTGCACACCTATCTTCTCTCCACGGACACCACCTATACACGGGACAGGCTACCTCCGGGTCGAGGGTAGCCTCCTCCTCAACCTTCTCGGGCTCTACTAGAACCCTGGTGTAGGGGTGTAGAGGCTCTGCTAAGACCCTATCCGTAGGTCCGACCTCTACCACTATTCCTAAGGCCATTACTGCTACCCTATCGGCTACGTAGCTTACCGAGTCTATATCGTGGGATACAACTATGTAGCTTAGCCCTAAGGTTTCCCTTAGGTCCTTGAGGAGGTTGAGTATCTGAGCGGAGGTTGAGACGTCTAAGGACGACGTGGGCTCATCCAGTAGGAGGAGCTTAGGCTTCGTTATTAGAGCCCTTGCTATAGCTACCCTCTGCTGCATACCTCCACTAAGCTCCCTAATACTCCTCCCCCTTATCTCCCTAGGTAGGTCTACGAGCTCTAGTACTGACCCTAGTAGGTGCTCCTGCGATCTCCTAGGGATTCCTAGAGCTAGCAGAGGTTCTACAACTATATCCCCAACCGACATCTTAGGGTCCATCGACTGGCTAGGCTCTTGGGGGACGTATCCTATCTCCCTTAAGATCCTCTTACGCTGAGGCCAGCCCAACTTAAGGATGTCGAGACCTTGGTAGATGATGCTACCCTTTAAGGGCTTTACTAGCCCTATTACAGCTTTAAGTAAAGTTGACTTACCGCTCCCACTACCTCCGACAACCCCTAGGGACTCCCCCTCTTCAACACCTAGGCTAACCCCTCTTAAAGCCCATACAACTCTGTAGCCCAGCCCTAGACCCCCTTTCGTGGTTCTAAAGGCTACGTAGAGGTCCTCAACGGATAGTAGCGGGCTCATCCCGACCGCCAGCGCCAGCAGTAGACTTTATGGCCCTCCCCTACCTCAACTACCTCAGGGTCCTTAGTGCACTCCTCCGAAGCTATGGGACAGCGCGGTCTAAACCTACAGCCAGGTAGGTACCTACCTGGTGGTGGAGGAGCTCCAGGAATATCCGCGAGCCTGCCGCTATTTAAGCGCCTAGGTACTGCACGTAGTAGTAACTTAGTATACGGGTGTACAGCTCCCTCTAGGATGTCCACGGTACGCGCCTCCTCAACCACCCTACCAGCGTAGACCACGGCTACTCTATCGCATACGTACCTAGCTAGTGTAAGGTCGTGCGTTATGAAGATGAGGGTTAGGCCTAGAGCTAGCTGAAGAGCCTTCAGCAGTCTAGCTATCGAGAACTTAAGGTAGGCGTCTAGAGCTGAGGTAGGCTCGTCGGCGACCACGACCTTAGGGGACGGGGCTAGTGCTAGAGCTATAGCTACCCTCTGCTTCATACCCCCGCTAAGCTGGTGGGGGTACACCTCAGCTACCTCCGGAGGTAGCTTAACTAAACTAAGTAGGTGCTGTACCCTCCTCCTAGCCTCAGCCTCTGTAAGCTGCCCTAGGTGGGCTTTAAGTACCTCCTCCAACTGCTCTTCAACAGTTAAAAACGGGTTAAGGGATGCTGCGGGGTCCTGCGGGATCCTCACTACAACCCTACCACGTAGCCCATTAAACCTCCGGAGCCTACCCTCAACAGCTTTAACCCCCATGAGCTCTAGGATACCATCCGTAACTGCGTATGGTGGGAGTAGACCAGCTATAGTATTACCTATAGTGGACTTACCGCACCCACTCTCACCAACGAGGCAGTAGGACTCACCAACTCCGACCTCCAGACTTAGCCTATCGACAACCCAGACTAACCCCTCGTCAACTTCGTAGCCTACGCTAAGCCTGTAGCTCCTTATAGCTAGAACCACTTAAACCACCTCTTCCTTAGAACAGGGTTAGCCTCTTCGTAGAGTACCTCGCCGAATACTGTGAACGAGATCGCTAGGAGAGCTAGGAAGATGGCTGGGAACAGGGCTACCCAGGGGTGTGTAGTTACGTAACGTAGCCCTAAGCCGATCATAACCCCTAGATCCGGCTCGCTAATGCTCTGAGCAGCTCCGAAGATGAAGGTTATTGTCGACATCTCTATAACAACGCTTCCGAGGTCTGAAAGAGCCTCCACCAATACCGGTGGAACTACGTGCGGTACTATGTGCCTACGTACTACGTACAGCCTCGAGAGACCGAAAACCCTCGGTAGGTTAACGAAATCTAGCTCCCGGATAGCCCTAGCCTGTGTGTAGGCAACGCGCCCGTACCAAGGCCACCAGGTGAGTACGAGAGCCACGATTAGGGGTACTAAACCACCTCCAGCAGTAGCTACTAGAGCAGCCGCTAAGAGTATCGAGGGTACCGATATGAAGAGCTCCATGATGTAGACGAAGACCGTCTCCACAGGCTTCGGTAGGACCGCTGCTGCAGAGCCTACGAAAAGCCCTAGAGCTGCGCTTACTGATATCACTAGGAGTGTTACGATCACAGCCCTCCAGAGCCCGAATAGCACTCTACTAAGGATATCCCTACCCATGGCGTCAGTCCCCAGTAAGTGCTCAAGCGAGGGTGAGAGCAGGCTCTTCTCGGGGACTACCTCAACCCCTAGACCCTGAAGTGGGTAAGGGGCTACGTAGGGTCCTAGAAGCCCTAGAGCCGTTAGGGCTAAAGCTAGTGAGAGAGCTACCCTAAACGCAGGCCTCCTCCACGCTCTACGCATGAGCCTTAGTAGGTCGCTTAAAGCCTCCGGGAGGGCCGTCAAACTACCACCCTCGGGTTAACCTTAGCTTGAACTACGTCGGCTATGGTATTAGCTACTACGAAGACTAGCGATACTAGCACTATGGAGCCTACTATTAGGGGGTAGTCGGAGGACTCCAGGGACTTTACCAGTAGGTAGCCTAAGCCCTCCCTGCCGAATACACTTTCCACAGCCATGGCCTCAACTAAGCTGTAGGAGAAGAAGAGACCGGATAGCTGAGCTACTACCGGTACAACGCTGGGAGCTACGTACCTCCTCATTACAGCCCCTGCTGGGATACCTAGGGAGACCGCCTGCCTGACGTACTCCTCCTCAAGAGTCTCCGCTACCGCGATCCTAACTACCCTAGCTAGAACCCCCATCGGGTAGGTTGATAGGACTACCGCTGGTGGGATAATCCTCACCAGTGAGTCGAGGAAGGCGTCCAACCTGCCCTGGATTAGGGAGTCTAGGGTAATAACCCCCGTGATCTCCTCAAAGCCTACCCTAAGCTCGGAGGATAGCCTCCCATAGATTACGGGGGTCCCCAGAGCCTGTGAGAGAACGTAGAGTGCTATGTAAGCAACTGCTGCTGTAATGAACCTAGGGGTCCCGGAGATAGCTGCTGAGAGGTAGTAGATAACCCTATCCCTAAGCTCCCCTCTAGATAGAGCTGCTGAGATACCTAGGAGGTAGCCGAGGGGTACGGCTACTAAGAAGGAGTAGGCTACTAGCTCTAAGGAGGATGCGAAGCCCCTTAAAACTAGCTCCAGTACCGGGGTCTTAAACTTCACGGAGGTACCCCAATCCCCACTGAGGAACCTCCCTATGTACGTGGAGAGCTGGTACCAGAGCGGTTTATCTAGACCTAGCTCCTGCTTAGCTCTCTCTATAGCTTCAAGAGCTCCAGGCCCCCTCGGTCTACCAGCCCACGTAAGGGCTGGGTCACCGGGTGCGTAGTAGGTTAGTACGAAGCTCAGAAGTAAAACCCCAACTACGAGGACCAGGGAGAGGGCGGACCTCCTTATGATGTAGTTAAGGGTTAGCATTTTACTAGCTTAGCACCTCTACGTACTCAAAGAACACTACATACGTGTACAGGGGGTTTAGAGCTCTACCCGGTACTAGAACCCTCCTAGGGTTGTAAACGTAGATGTGCTGCATGTCCCAGAGGTTTATAGCTGGCAGTTCCTCGTAGATGTACCTCTGTAGCTCCTGGTAGAGTGGGAGAGCTTGCTCCAGGTCAGCTAGGTCTACTTGGTAGGCCTCCCACAGCCTCTCGTCAAAGTCCTCATCGCAGTACCCAGCCCAGTTCCACGTTATGTAACCGCACTCGAGTAGGGATAGGTAGTCGTAGGGGGTTATGTAGGTGGGCCACCAGTCGTTTACCATCATATGCGGTGCTGCCTCCGGGTTACTCCATACCTCTGCACCCCTCTGCTTTACAAGGTCCCACGGTAGGGACGTAATCCTAAGCCTAAGCCCTAGCTTAGCAAGCTCGTGGGCTAGTAGCTGAGCGAAGCACTCCTCCTCCTCGTACCCCGATGTTATCACTATCTCGAGCTCCGTACCGCTCGGTATCTGGACCTCAGCTAGTAACCTAGCCGCTTCATCAAGATCCTGCCCTAGTCTGAGCTCCGGGTCGTAGCCGGGGAAGCCGTAGGGTATTAGACCGCTCCCAACCCTACCGTAGCCGTGTAAGCACGTGGGTACGACGCTATCCCACGGTATGGCTAGGGCTATAGCCCTCCTAACCTCGGTTACGTTGGTGGGCCACCTAAGGACGTTGAACATTAGGATGAAGTTGTGGTATGTATCCGCTGCCCGTACCTCAAAGCCTCCCTCTCTAAGGGATCTAAGCACGGCTCTAGGGACGCTGGAGGCTATGTGGATCTCACCAGCTCTTAAACCTCTCTCCTGCTCTCCGGGGTCCTCAACTATCCTAATTACCACTACGTCGGGTGCTCGTGGGTTGTTGACTACCCTCCACCCCCACCAGTCGCGGAACTTCTCTAGGACTACCTCCCTCTCGGGTTTGTAGCTTCTAAGCCTGTAGGGTCCGCTACCGAGCTCGTTACCTAGGTTGAACCACTCTATTAGCTTTCTATCTGTGAGGCTTGCCGCCCCGCTTAGCTGGAGCACCTTCCTACTGTACACGAAGGCTGAGTAGGCTGCTGAAGCAGTTCTCGCTAGCTCGCAGGGACCCTCTGTGACTACCTCTAGGTGGGTTATGTTGAGTACCTCAACCTCCTTAACGCACTCCCACACGAATCCCAACCCTATACCCTCCTCGTAGAGAGCTAGGGACCTCTCGATGCTGAACTTCACGTCCTCAGCAGTTACCGGAGATCCGTCGTGGAATACCGCCCCCTTCCTAATAGCTATGAGCCACCTATCCTCAGCTACCCTCTCGAACCTCTCAGCAAGCCACGGTACGTACTCCCCGGTCCTAGGGTCGTAGCGTAGTAGGGT